>QWCB01001014.1_pt1 | contig 28913 bp, 27 predicted proteins | sample 1972511 | NCBI WGS metagenome assembly QWCB01 (sample SAMN09866719, study PRJNA288562) | Human gut metagenome isolate term5_stool, whole genome shotgun sequencing... | isolation source: gut | host: Homo sapiens | place: USA: California | reverse complement strand
CCTTTTTTGCATACTCCCCTACCCCTTATTGATCATGGGTGTATAACACCTATTCAAAAGGTATATAACTATGAGAGAGAAGGTATATACCTTTCCATTTATATCCGGAAAAACGAAATGTCCTTGAGTACTGAAACGAAATGTCCTGAAAGAAAGTTTCGGGAGGATTCGATTTTAACATATATGTCATAAACGAAATGTCCGATTATGAATGGCGCGCACCCATTAGCTTGCAATCATTCGACCGCTCTCCAAATGATATCCGGAGGGCGGTCGGATACTGTTCGGAGAGCGGTTGAACGATACCAAGAGGAATCTGTGGGGAGTGTACTTGCTTTTGTGGGGTGGGGTCTCGCATGAGAAGAGTAACTGAGGCATGTATTAGTAGTTAGTAACGATCCACTCTTCTTGTTCGCGTCGCTTGCATTTAGCCGCAGAGATATGTCTGGTCACCCGGTGAATGATCCCATTATGCTCGTTAGCAAAGGCAAGGATTTTATCATAGGGATACATTGTAAGCATCCACTTGCCTTTTAGTTGCGAGAGCAAAGCAAGAAGTGCATCGAGGTGAGATTCTCCAAACATACCGCTGTAATGCCCACAGTCGCTATTCAGATAGGGAGGATCTATGAAGTGAAAAGTATCGGGAGCGTCATAGCATTCAATTACTTTGAGGGCATCACGAGACTCAATGGTGACGCCTTGTAAGCGAGCGCAGATGGCTTCAGTAAAATAGTCTTTGGCATTGTTTACCCGTTTGGGCATCCCTCCATTGAAGTCGTACCCGAAAGCGCCGTCCAATCGGCTTGCGAAGCTTTGCTTGCATCGCACCCAAACCGCCCAAGCAATATCCACCGGTGTATAAAAGTGTGGCATTGAGAGGATGTGACCGGCTTCAGCGTGTATATCTCGAGCATGGAGGGTAGCCTCTATTTTCTGTTTTAGGGCCGGGTAGTTTGTTTGAGCAACCCGATAGAATTGAATCAGATTTCCATCCAGATCATTGATCACTTCGCTCCGGGTCGGCTCTTTGGCAAAAAAGAGGGCAGCCCCTCCGAGGAAAGCTTCTGTGTAGCGGGTATGGGTAGGCACAAGAGGCAGGATGTGTTTTAGAAGGCTCTGCTTGCCGCCATAATACGTTATGGGTGTCTTCATAATTATTTATTTGTTTTCGGGGTTATTGATTATCTTTGCAATGTCTCTCACACCTTCAGAATAAAATGAAGGTGCTGCAACACCGACGAGGAATAAAGCCTCTGTCTTGGTGTTGCAGCACCTTAACTATCTCAGAAAGTGAGAGATTCTGAGAGAGAGACAGAGGCGTTCGTTTAACCTCTGTCTTCAAGTTATGTATTTAGGTTGTTCGTAGCATTGCTTTTAGAGCATCTTGTAGGCATTACCCCACACGGCATGCGGCACGCTCTTGCCGTGCTCCACTCTGGTCATGGCGTCAGCGAGGGCGATGAGCGTATCGCGGTTAGCGCAGAGCGTATCATCGGGATGCACATCTAAGGTGCGCGCTACGTAGTCGGTGTAGGCTGCTGTATTGTTCTCCGCCGGTGGCGCCCACACGGCAATGATTTTGCGGACGGTATTGAGTTGCTTTACAGCAATGTAGCGCTTGAGCAGTTTGAGCATTGCGCGCGAACCGTACTCGAGCGTCGAGAAGCTGCAGAAGGTGTCCCCCGGAGGGGTTATCTCCCCCTGCCAGTGCACTGCCGTGTGGCGGATATTGCCGGGGTTATTTCGTTTGATCGGCATACGGCTACTTTTCGACGTAGAGGATTTCGGCCGGCCAAGTGGGGGAAGCGACCGTTGCGGTGAACTTGAACGGGAATTTAGCGATCCCTCCCTTACCGATCCCGATCTCCTTTTGTATGAATCCTTGTGCGTTGGGGACGATAAAGCTGTTACCGCTCCGGCTTTCTATTTTGAGAGCCACATTGAGTTTTTTGAGTTTCCCCATCAGAGCGACCCCTGTACCTTTAGTCAGCTTTTTGCCGTCAAAGAATTCGATGAGCTGATCCGCAGTGAGATTAACAAAGCTGCCGCTAACTGTAGTTGGCTTGGCATCGTAGTCTACTTCAATTGGGGCATCCTGCTCGTGTACGTAGAGTTCATCGGCTTCTGGTTCATCACTCTTAATGGTGATTACATCATCGCGTAGAGTAAAGGGGCACTCTTTCCACTGGGTTGTTGCGAGTGCATCTTCGCTTGCTATGGGGGCAGCCGTATACAGGCGTGCCACTTTGTATTTTGCGTTGGTTACGTTTGGCATAATAGTTTGTAGTTATTGTTTAGTGTTTGTTAGCTAATCGGAGGAGCCTGTAGAGGGCATAGAGGAGGGCGCTTATGCCGATTGCGGAAAGGGCCGAGCGCCACGGAGCGGCGTGTCGGGGGGCTTCGCGCACCACTTCCACGGGTACTTCGGTGCGGAGGGTATCGGTTATGCGGAGGGTATCGGCGGTACGGAGGATGCGGTCGCGGTAGCGTACTTCGCGGATGCGCACCGTATCGCCGCGGGCAACGAGGAGCACGCTGTCGCGCAGGAGTAGGGTATCGCTGCGCAGGGAGCGGGCATCGGCGGAGGAAGCGGAACTGCTCTCAAGGGCAACCACCTCACGGCGTGTGCCACAAGAGAGCAGTACCACGGGAAGAAGAAGAGCCGGAATAAGTATAAGGCTATTTTTCATCGGCGGTAAAGAGGGCGTCTAATTTGCGCTGCATATCGTCTATTTTGCGCTTATTTTCTTCGTTTTTGTTTCGGAGGCGCTTCATTTCGGATTCCAAGTTGCGGATTGTTTCCTTGAGGCGGGCGTTTTCGTCCGTCAGGGAGAGCAGTTTTTCCTGGCTTTCGGTGTAACGCTCCATAATAGACTTATTGTTTTCGAGCAGTAGGTTCACGGAGGCAAGCTGCTCCTGCAGGTAGACGTTGTCCTTTTGACGCTTTGCGGAGAACCAGCCCACCACCCCGCCCACAGCAGCGCTGAGGACGGGGGCAACTACGCTAATCAGTTCGGCAATCATAGGTCATCCGAGATATGCAATGTGGTTAGTACAATTGGTATGCATTGTTTCCTTAGGTATTTGAGGTTGTATCTCTTAGGAAGATATAGGTGCCTAAGTTATTGGGGGACATATAAGTACCACCAGCACGCACGAGGAAGGAGAGCACATCAGCGTAGTAGTGCGGATCGTTCTCTTGTATGAACATTTCATAAGAGCCGATAGCACGACATACATAATTTTTGTGCCAGGCGACAGCACTTATATCCTTCCATAACTTACTGCGCAGCATCACGTCAAAACCATAAATATTTCCGATGATACCTTTTGCGGCATCAGCAGATGCGAGAAAAGCATTGGTTTGCGCTTCGGTGAGGTCGCTCAACAACTGATCGTATGCAATAGAATCGAGGAGCAAATAGCGGTTCTCTTGTGGTATGTCACAAGAGTTGAATTCTAGCTGAGCTTTACGAACCACTTGGCGAGTCATAGTTTTATCGGAAGTTGATTCTGTTTGTCCTGGCTCGAACCACGATTTCAATATCTCGGTGGCGATAACATCGTCAAGGGCACCTCGTGCAGCGGAGAGTACGGTTGCGCGCTTATCATACGAAAGTTCGTACTTATCCGCATTGGGGATATAGATGGGGTCCGTATAGAATTCAGAAAGACTAAATTGAACTTCCTGGTCAACTTTCTCTGAGGCAACCTTCGGACGGGCGATGGGACCTACAGAGGCTTTGATTTCAGCGCCCGAGCCGGGGATGTGTACCACCTTGCCGGCGCGCACGAATTCGTCCGCATTGAATGATTTGGAGAGGAAGGAGTTGTCGGGGAAAAGGTCTTGAACGAAATGGTCCAACCAGATTTCTTTTTGTATAGGCATAGGTGTTAGAGGTTAATGATTTGAGTGGAATTTAGCATTGAATTTTTCCAGGTATGCATCAGGGTATGCATCGCGCAGCTCTTGGAGACGTCCAGCTCGATCAAGTTCGTTCCAGCTCATCTCAAGAAGGTCGACTTTGGGAGTAGACTGTGTATCATCCTTCAGCTGTGACACAACGCTTTTTCGCCGAGGCATGGACTCAAGTAAGGAGAGAACATCATCGGGAGCGACATCAAAGAGTTTCGCGAATGTTTCTTTTTGTTCGTTTGCAAGGCTACCCTCACGGAGTGCAGAGGCAAGCATTGAGTCGAAGCGACTGCGTTTATCGGCAAGTTCCTTTTGCGCTGCTTCACGCTGTTCTTGCTGTAGCTTGCCCAATTCATCGCGCATAGAAGCGAGTTGCCCAAGTTGCTCACGCAAGGCTTTTAGGGCATCCTCGTCCCGGGCAGAATCGGCAAGCCCGAGGAGCTTTTTCAGTTCTGGGTTCATATAAGGTTCTGTTGTTTGGTTCTGTCGGTCAGTCAGCTCGAGGATGGAGGGTATATCTTCCTCGGCTACACGTTTTCCACCTGCATCGTACAAAGCGAGCGCATTGTGGTTGCTCGGTATGTTGCAGATTGAGGCTTCACGCACTACCCAACGAGTTACCGTAGGTTCATTCTGACCCTCCAAGTAGAGTGAGGAGTCGCCGTTCGACTCCAAAACCCATGCGCCTATGGAGCAGGCATTGATATAACCGGCCTCAACTTTTCGGGCAATCTCTTTGCCCTGTGGATCGAGCTCGTCGAAGTGCGCGTCTGCCAAAATACGATCGTTGTCAATGCGGATGTTATCCCATCGTCCAATGGGCATCGTACAGTCGTCGTGATTGTAGAACATTACGGGATTCTTCCGGAACTCGTCCAAAGAAGCTCCTGCTGTTAACATCCTAAATCCGTAGCTGTTGACGCTTTCGTCGTGTAGTACAAAGGTCTTCACAGTAATATCATCTGTTACGCTGCAAAGGTCACGCTCCGGGTTGAGGCAACCAAATAGATGTGCCACGGTGTCACATATTTCTTTATTTACGGACGAAAAAGGTATCTTTGCGAGGTAGAAACCAAATTATAGTGCCCTATGAAACAACTTAAACAGGTAACGTTGCTCCTCCTTGCGCTGCTCTCCCTTGCCGCATGCGGCGAGAAGAACAAACCGGAGGCGCGGAAGCCCTTTGTGCTGAAGGATAATACTAACCTCTATCTGAACGTAGACGAAAACCCAAAGATGAAAGCCGAAACCGATACCCCCGAGGGCATCCTGCTCTCCCCTCACAACATCGTCAAATACGCGGGTGGCTTCTCTTACACCGATAAAGATGGCCAAACAGCCCACGGAGCGTTAGGCGATGATCAACGCGACCTTGTACAGAACCGCATCATAATGTACGCCGGTATGGTCATCGGGCCCGTGCCCCATATGATAAACGGCAAGCGCACAGACGTGTACGAGCTGCTGGACGGGTTTATCAAAGCGCGCGATTTTAGGCTCGATTTATACAACATCGATCCCTTTACCACAGAGGACGGGGTTCAGGTTCCGTCACATATAGGGGTATTAGCGTACATCCCCAATGCAAAGATGGAACAAGCCGAAAAGGACATTCGCCGGGCGTGGGCCGAAGGGGATAACGAGGCGGTATACAAGTTCTTCAACGATGCCTACACCTTCACGCCCATAACGGATAAGGAGTGGAATGAATTAAAGGCTAAAGGCGAGTTGTAAGCCGTTTGCCGGCAACCGCCACAAAACGAAAAGGGTACCCCCTCTATGGAGTACCCTTTTTTCGTATCCAATAAGCGCCTAATCCGCCTTGTAACATACGTAGGTGAATGGTTGTCGCCAATCGGATACCTTATTTTCTTGATTGAAAAAAGCAATTGTGAACGAGTAGCTGTTCGTACTCATCACCCTTGGCACATCTGCCCACGCCGGCGAACGGTTCGTAACAATGGGGATGTAGTTCGTGTTACCGATGCTGTGGTATATCGTGTAGTAGTGCGTGCTAGCGTTGAAGTACGTTCTCGGCATATCTTCGTACATTTTGTTCTTGTATTTCCCGAAGCTTTTAAACACGCTTCCACTCTCATTTACATCACCACCGGCAAGTACACATCCTGGGGCATCGATCGGTTCTTCAAGCGTCAGGCGGTCTAACTTCATTCCCCCTTTTGCTCGCGCCAAGTAGGTGTTCGATGCCCGGTAATCAACATCGAAGTATCGGTCGGCGGAGCCAAAGAGACGCAACCCGGTACGCATCAGGTAGCTCTGTGTAAGTGCGGCATCGTAAAAGCGGGATAGGGAAAGCCCTTCCACGGAAACCGTGCCGCCTCCGTTGCCCTCGATGGATAGTTTGATCGTGTGGTTACCCTTGGTTACATAACGCGAGAAGAAGAGATCATACTCCTCGAGAGGCGTATACGTATAGCTTATGGAGGGACCCGCTTGCGTGTGCGGCTTGGGATCGAAGCCGGGATCGGGGTCATAGTGCCGTTCCGTTTTCCCCTGCCAGGAGGCAATCTGCTCGCCATCGAGGGTGAGTACGAGGTGCGAGGCGGTCAAATCGGGGAGACCGTTACGGTATACTTCCGCCTTTAGGTAGTCAATGGCTATGGAGACGGCAGTGCCGTCAGCAGGAGCGGTAAAGGATGCGGTTAATGAGGGGGTGGCGTCATTGAGCGTAATAGCATCCTTGCTTATGGGGGTGTCGTTGGTGCGAGCCTGCCGAAGAAACGTGTCAATGGGTACGCCCTCCATACTGCCGATGGTGAGATAGGGTTTGTCCTTTTCGCTCGTTTTATAATCTATGCGATTCCCGCCGAAGTAGATATCCCCGAAGTGCCCCGTGCCATTGTGGTGTATGGACACGGCTTCGTCCCCGAGGTCAACAAATTGGTACAGGGTAACCACGGTGTTCGGCTTGATGTGCCCTCTATCAAACGAGATGCTCTCTGCCTTATCGCCGTTGAGGTAAGGTTCGAGGCGGACGAAGGCCTCCGGATATTTGGCGGCCCATTGGAGGAATTGTCTATAGGTAAGGAACTCTTTATCGGCGTTATCTAATGTGAAGGCTTCTGTTGGGTAGCCGACCGTGGCAAGGAATGTACCCATAGATATTTTGCCCTTCTCCGTACGATTGTGGCGGATGCCGGCACGCAGTATTTTCCCTTCTCCGTGTGTGCCGTCGTAGCCGCTCAAGCAGGCGGTAATACGGTCCATCTGATTGGATAAGGCGATGATGCGGGTCAGCAACAGTCCGCCGGCAATGGTGGTGTTACCATTGTTGAAGGCATCCAGCAGCCATTGGATGTCGGGCTTATCCTTAATATCGAGCTTCCCCTTTTTCAGCTCATCGGTCAGTGTTTGCAGAGCCTGAATTATGGTATTGGCATTGTCCAGTTTCTTGGATAGATCGAGGAGCTTATTTTGGGTCCAGCCGCTCAATGAGGAGATGTTCTCATTTGCCGCGTCGAGCGTATTGCGGTCTCCTTGGTTGATGGCATCAATAACCTGTACCGGAGAGCCGTCCGATGGGTTCCGGAAGGAAACGGAGGAGGCTACGATGTCTCCGTTGGCAAGGTCGATGGTCATCTTTCCGTTAGCGCTTGCGATGGTATCCACCACTATTTGGCCGGGACTGATCATCGTATATCCATAGAGACGGTTGTAGGATCGGGTGCCGTCAATCACACTTGAGAGGGTACCAATGAGAAAGAACCAGTACTTTGTTACGTTTTTGAGTGGTGTTGAGGAGAGGACTATGTTCCCTTCTTTGCCATTTTTTTCTACTTTGGCGTATATAAAGTAACTTACTTTCTCGTTGTTCAGTGCCGGTGAGGTGTATGATGGCAGCGACCAATAGAAGAAAGCTTTTGGATCGGGTTGGTTGGAAAGCGTTTTGTATCTCGGGTTTTGCCTGCGTAGTACGGCTTCGTAGGTATTTAGCCGTTTCGTGGCAGGGTCATAGTTGACCGGAAAAGCCACCCTTGATGATGACTCGATGCCGGAAACGAAGTCAAATTGCGCACTCTTACTGCCCAAGAGGATGCTCATAGTTTCGATCACGGAGGGTTTAATGCGTTGGGAGAATTCTCCCATATCGCCCACGGCGCGTTCGACCATAGCGATATGTTCCAGGGCATGCAAGTAGCTTTGGCGTTGGTTGCGTTGTAGCTCGGTATGTTCTTTTCGGTTCAGCACTTGGTCTGCCTCGCTTTGATCTACGCGGGTGAGGAAGCTGCCGGCAATGGGTGCGGTGGAGAGTGTTACGGCGGGGGCAGTGGGGTTGTTGACCGGTTGCGTAACGGAGGTGATGCGGATGCGTTCGCCCGTAGGATGGAACTCGGGGTCGGAGAAGAGAATATGTCCGCCCGGAACAATCTTACCTCCTATTTCGAGCCAATGCTTTTTCGCCCAAATGGGATCCACTTCTCCTTCGAAGGTGTATTGTGGAGCGAGTTGTTCGTCTAATGTCCGCAGAGCCTCCGCGAGCAGTTCGCCCTCAGCTATGGTCACATACTCGTTGGGGAGTGCAATCCCGAAGATAACGTACTTATCACCCGGCGCGGGAGCCCAATCGGCTGACGGCATCACAAAGCCGTCATACTCGCGCGGCACCAACTCGAAGCGTCGCTCCTTGTGAATGTAGCCCGAGAGAGCATTGTCGCTTTGGCGGATATCAAACTCACGGCCTGCCAGAGCACCCGTTTGGAACTTCAGCACGGCCTTCTCTCCATGTAGCCGGTAATCGTTATAGTCAAGCGTCTCGGGTATGGACTGATCCACAATGTCGTAGAAGTGCTTTTCGGCATCGACCACAAGCACCGAGGAGACGGAGCCCACGCGATGCGGGTAGATGTCGGTCAGTTCCACGGAGCCTTCCGCGCCCTCGGCACCCACCACCTCGATGTATCGTCCGGCGGCATCGGTGCGCAGGGGGCGGCGCCATTCCTCTTTACCTGCTTCGCGTTGCCACGAGCGAGGCAGGCGCAACAGCGTATCGCCGTACTTATCGGGATTGATGTTACGATTGCCTCCCAATACGTAGAGGCGCGACAGGGCGAGCTTATCGCGGTTGCCGCGTCGGCTGACTCCGGAGCGGAAGCCGTTGCCCTTGCCGTAGCTCATCTTAATGGGATCCTCTTTGCCCCGTTCGTCTTTGCGGATCGAGAGCGTTTTGCCCTCCACCACCCATTCGGTAGCGAACTCTTGGGCTATACGCGCCACGGCGCTCCAACAGGAGTCCTGCTTGATGGCTATGGTTTTATCGTATGAAGTGGTTAGGCACTCGCCCACCGTCCATCCGTTGCCCATTGAGCGCACAATGAGCGTGGCAAACTCACGGGGCGTTCCGGAGAACACAAAGGATGTACGTGCTATTTCCGAGGGATCCTTGACCAAATGTAGTTTGAGTTGTTCCGCAGTTCCGTGGAAGGTAACATCGTACGCGAAGTATCCGAGGTAGATCTTTTTAACCTGCTCCGGGTAGAGAAGCGTATAGGTGTTCCCTTCGAATTCTACCGTAGCGCCTCGGTGTAGGGTGAGGGCTTCGGGGTGGCGGAAGTGTAGCGTGAGCGCCGGGGATTGCATAATGCCGGAAACGAGCTCGCTCGAGTCGTCGGGGAGCACCTCGATGTCCGTGCCTTGGTTGTGTATAATCATTCGCTATTTGTGTAGTTAGTTTGTCGTAGAATAAGAGGTCTTACTTTTGCCGCATCGAAGCGGCATTTCTCTCGCATCGAAGCGGCATTTCTCCCGCATCGATGCTCTTTTTCGGGCTCCTCGATGATGCTGGGCAGCTCTGTTAAAAAGCGTCCATCTGCACCCACAGTGTGAAGGCAAAGCGCGAGCGAGTGAGCCGACAGTCGCTCATACGCGTGTAGTAGCCGGTGCATTCGTTTAGCGACATGGCGCCGGGGCGGGATACTTGTTGGGCCAATAAGGCGAGGGAAGCGCGGAGCTGCTCCTCATCGGTATAGGGGATAACGCACTGCAGAGCCACCTCGCGGGGAAGCATTCCAAAGGTTATATTTTCCGCGAAGCGGTGTCCCGAGCGATACGCTGATTCGGAAAACCAACGCGGCTCCTTATCGATTTGCGGCATGAGGGCTGTGTCGTAGAGATTGGTTACGCCGATCCCCATTTCGTCGAGGCCAATGCGGTTAATGTCTACCATCGACGAGACAATGGGTCGCACCCGTCCGGTATCCGCTTTGAGTAGGCTCTGCCACACCTCCTCCGGGTTGGTTACCTCGTAAGTGGCGGTTAGCTCCGCAGCCTCGATACGCTTGTGGTAACGGAAAGAGGATATCGATTGCAAGTAGACGGTATAGGGGATGAGTTGCGCGCTTTTCTTGCGGAGCAACGTCGTGTACCACTCGTAGTCGAATGTATAGCCGGGCACAAGCATTTCCCGCTCGTCGGCAGCGGCACCAACCACAAAGGAGAGTTCCATTGTATAGCTGTCCCATACGGGAGCGGATAGATCTACTTCCCGGACGGTGTACTCGTGCCAATCGGTTTGAGGCGGGTCCTTGCGAGGCGGAAACTTGAAGAGGTCGCCCTTGCCCTCGCGGGCAAAATAGCAGTCCGATAGGTTCATAGTTATACGCGAAAGGTAGTTTCGTAGGTGATGCGTTCGGCAAAGATGCCTTTATGTTGTGTGAGCGGCTCCTCGGAGAGGCGGGTAAAGGGAGCGAAGCACCCTTCGCCATCCCATCCTTGTAGGGCTCTGTAGATGGCATCTACTTCCTCGTAGGGATGCAGTCCCTCACGCTGTCGGACGGAATCGATATGAGCGGCGGTCTCGGTCAGGCGGTCGGTAGCGTAGGTAAGCGTCACGGTGGCATCACACTCCTGTTCGTACGGGGTGATATCCATGCGGCGGTGCAACGATATGCGCAGGAGCAGGCAGGGGTACGCCACCTCGGGGCGTTTGCTTTCGCCGTAAGGGGCAGAGAGTTGCCCTCGATCCAAGTCAATGGTGCGCAGGAAGGGACACGTTTTCCCAAGATGCCCAATGAGCGCAAGGTAGAGTGCTTTCATTTGATCAATTCTTTAAGTCGTTCCACTATTTTTTTTCGGATGTTTGCCTCCATCACCCGCGATGGCCCCATAAAGGGACGTTTGGGCATAACGAAGGGCTTCTTGCCGTAAATCTTTGCGGGTAAGCCGAATTGGTGTACAGCCGCATAAGGAGTACTGTTCACGATGCGGACGCCATCGGGCAAAAACTCCATTCGGGTAGCACGGCTCAGCTCGCGTGTTTCCCCCTGTAAGATGGGGGCTTGGGTGCGCTCACCGCTCGGTTTGCCCAATTGGCCCGAATGGCCGTACCAAGGAGAGTCGGGCTTGCGCCGTGCTACCTCTTGCCACGGATTGAGTGCCTCATCCACGTAGCCCTCTTGAGCAAAGTTCTGCTCAATATGATCCAGCGCCACACGCCCCATATCGGTTTTCACGCCCTCCCCGTTGAGGTATCCGGTTACCTCTTTCATTTTCTCCGGAAAGAGTCGGGCAAATTCTTTAATCGTCACGATGCTTTATCTCATTTATTATTCCTATCTTTGTCATAGAGACCTAAGCAGATGATCGCAGTTGGTAGCGATAGGCGAGAGGGTCTTCCCTCTCCCCTATATCGAAGGTTCGAGCCCTTCCTGCTTAGGTTTCTTCTACTTTCTTGTATTGACCTAATTTAGTTTCTTCCACAACTCCAATGGTGAGGAAGTCCAAAAAGTATGTTTTGCTCTTCCGCTCCCTAACGAGTCGGAATACATATTTAAGCGCTTTATGGTCGCCTTGGTACTTTACTCCGGTTACGATGGAGGCGTTGGTACGGTCAATACGCCACTCGTCAACGGAGCGTAAGTCGATCTCGTACCTTTGCAGCAACTCTTCGAGGGGAATCGTTTTCCCGGCTATGAGCTTCGTGTCTCTTGTAGCGTGGAGCAGTTGCTTGTCTACCACTCTTACCGTCTCGTAGCTTCTACCCTCAAGCTTAAGCGGCTTTTGTATGGGTAGTTCCGCTTCAAAGTTTTCGCTTTGTCTGCTCTGCAAAAGCCGATTGCGAAGCTCTTGGAAGGATACTTTCTTCTCCAAGCTCCTTGCCACCTTTTTGGCGAGGCGGTGCATCGGGCAGAGGCGGGCATCGTCGGGTAGGTCGGCAAGACGAGTACCCCCGGTGAGCCCCTGACGGCGGCATTCGGGACAGGTGGGCACGCCTTGCCCACGCGTGTAAGGATGCTTGTGCAGGTCGTACGCGGAGCCGCTCTTCGCCGGGTTGTTGGCAAGTCCGTCTTGAGGGGCATCGAGCGGTGTGTCCTCGGGAACCGCCGTAGGCTCTTTATCGGTAGGACGTACACGACACTTACAGTTCCACGCGATGGGGGGTAGGTGGTCGTTCCACCACGGGTGCTCGATGGGGAGCACGGTACCCACATAGGCGAGGTGCTCGGGGCGTTTGTCCACGCTGAGCGAGGCAAGGAACTCCAAATTGGGATAGAGCGCTTTGCTCTTAAGAGCCTCCTTAAACTGTACCGCACTGCGTGCTTTGGCCACGGCGGTGTTGTATTCCGTGCGGAGCCACTGCACATTGTATTTGCCGATAATGGGTTGCGCTAAACGTCGGAAGGCGGCAAAGGAGCGCAATCTGCCGTCGGGACGCACCAGCAACTGTGCCAAGTCCCTCTCTTCCGCGTGCGTTTTGAACGCACTCCACACCGCCATATTATAGCGTAGCTCCCGTTCAAAGGCAGGTTCCGGTGGGCCGAACGAAGCGTTGTCAAAAGCAACGGAGAGAGCCTGCTGCATCGGGCGGTTATTGGCTTCAAAGAGGGCATGCGAGAGCCTCTTCGAATCGTCCGCACCCTCTCCGTAAACCTGCCGAAGAGCTTCCGCGAGCAGTTCGTCGAGATCAATTGCGGTGCCGTTGTCGTCTAAGGCGATTCTCCGGAGCGTATAGCGCCTCCACGCGTGCCCTAAGCTCGTTAGGCTTTTGATATGCCCCGCGAGGCGACGCGGGGCGCGGACGAAAAAATCGGACATCCCTTTCCGAGTAGGTTCCGACTTTGTCGATTCGTCCTCATCTTCCTCTTCACTTTCTTCCGCTTTTACGTCATCCTCCCCCATCGGTATGCCGAAGCGTTGGTGGAGCCACTCGCGCGGTATGGTTATCATGGAGGAGAGGGCAACAAGGTCGGTAACAGATACCGGCTCGCTGCTCTTGGGGTAACAGAAGCGTCCTCCTTTGACGGGTAACCCTTGCAATTCCAAGTAAGGAAGCAGGTGCCGGTTAAGGATGCGCTGCAGGTAGCGCATATCGCTTTTATTTTTGGCTTCTTCCACTTCTTGGTGTACTTCTCCAAGGCTACGCGCACCCCGTTCCCCCGAGATGGTGGTGAGCGTCTGCCCGAGGATGCCCACGAGCATCTCCTGATTGCAGGCATCCACAAACTGCTTAAAAGAAATACCGTTGGAGGCACTGCTCTCACGCATCTCTACATCCGCCTCTTTGGGGATTACCATCCAAGGAGCGGAGCCGGCACGTTCCATCGCCTGCTCGAGTTGGCGTTTGCTCTCCGGATCGTATGTATTGTACTTACCCACGCGCTGGGGCATCCCAAAGAGCTCAATCCACTGGGCCCAATCGCCAAACCCTCCACGCTTGTAAATTGCATAGGGAATGGCACGGAGAATAATGCCGTAGTCTCGATGCCTGCCGAGTACCATGAGATGGGGATCATCGAGATAGGAGATTCCCTTGTCGTCTGTCGGGTCAAGAAGGATTCGTTGATGCTCCAAATCGATGTGCTTCGGAGGGATTTCGGACACGGTTAGACCGCTCTCCGACCAACCGAACTCGACCGCCGAGCGACCTAACAGCCGCGCTTTCATCACAAGACTTTGGAGCGTTTCGAACTCTTCTGTATCGATCAGCTCTTTCAGTGCATCCACTTCTCTGCCCTCTGCGTCCAGGAACAATATGTCGGCATTGATGACGGCTTGTGTGCGCTTATCCAAGGCATCCGCAAGCGTTGTGTCTACGAGCACGTCCTCATAGAGGTCGTAGAGGGATGCTGTACGTCCACGGTCAGCACTGCGTAGGGCTTGACGCCAATCCCCAACGTCCCAGGGACGTCGGTTGGGGGCCTTGATCACCAAATCCTGAATGACGATACTCTGTTTCTTTGTTTTAGCCATAGCAATAATGATTAGTTTTTGACGGTGAGCCCATCGCGCTTGATCGTATTGAGGTCTACGGCGAGACGATCCAGCCGATCAAGATAGCGGGCATATACGGAGATGGAAGCTACGTCCCGGGCTATCCTACTGAGGAGTGCATTCCGGTATAGGTCTATAGGTGATGGATTACGCTGCATTTCCACCAGCGTACGCAATTGGAGCAATTGGTTGGTGGCAATACCCATTAGCTCATTGATGCTATCCTGCGATGCTTGGGCCAGTCCGCGTTTTGATACACTTTGGCGTTCCTCTTCGTCCGCCATCGGGTCCACCCCTTGCTCTTTCAGCTCTCGGTCGGCATCTGCCTTCGCTTTCTTATACTGTTCCAGCATCTCCCGATACTTTTTTTTGAAGTTGATGATGTCGTCCACAATGCTTTGGTCTCCCCCTTCACCAAAGGAGTCCTCCATCGCTTTTTGCAGCTTTCGGAACTCTTCCCCGAAGATGGCACTGAAGATGAGCTGGTCCACGATACGACCAATCATCGCATCCAATTTTCTCTCGAAGTTGTTCATCTCCGCTTCCCACTCGCCTGTGCGGAAGGCATCGGCAAGAGCCTTGCCGAGCAAATCCCCGATATCCCCGGCAAGTCGTTTGAATGTCTCGCGCATCTCTTTTTGGGCGGCAAGTGCCTCTTTGCGGATCTCCTCCCAGTTGTCGACAAGTTTCTTAGTAGCATCATCAAGCTTGTCATAATCGGCAAGTATCTTGGGATTGAGCTCAAACGTTTTGCTTCCTTCCTTAAGGATGGATCCGTACTGTTCGGTCAGGCTTTGGAAGACCGGTACAGTCTCTTTTGCAGCGGTACCGGCGAAAGCTCCGACCAGAGCTCCGATCACTCCGCCCACAATCGTACCTATACCGGGCAATATAGTGCCTATAGCGGCACCGGCTGCAGCTCCCCCAAGAGCTCCTTTGGATATGTTTTTGCCTGAGGTGACCTGCTGCGTGCCCGTCTGTACACGGCCGTTGCCGAGCCGCTCCATCATATCGTGCAGTTCGAGCATTGCCTGACGATACCGCTGTGCTCCCGCCACGGCTCTCTTGTAGGGGTCTTCAACGCCGAATATATTATCATCGCCCGCTTCATATGCTTGTATGCGTGCTAATGCCATACGATGATAGCTTTCCGATACAGAGGCAGCATACTTTCGCTCTGCTTCAGCGTTTTTACGGCTCTGTTCCGCCGCCATTGATACTACTTGCATAATACCCGCCACGGCGTTACCGAGGAGATCCATGGTGGTAGCACCCCCTTTTATGGAGGAGAGTATGTTACCGATGGCAGCAGATGCACTGTTGAACACCTCTCCCAAGGAGCCTCCAATGCCACTGAGTGAGGCAAAGATGCCTTGCAGCCCCTTACCAATTTCGGTGATGCGCTTTGCGGGTATAGCGTTCAGCTCCGTAGTGAGCTCTTCCACCTCTTGTGTGGCATCCCGGATCGCATCAGTCGCATCGCCTCCGTGTGCTTCTATTTCGCGGAGCTTATCCATTCTTTTGCGCACCAGCGTCAGCTTGGCTTCCAAATAGGCTTCATCGGCATCTGTTTGCAGGCTATAACCATCCCTTTGCATTTCCAGTCCCCGCAGTGTGATGCGCTCTTCCAGATCAAGACGACGGAGCTCGGACTCTGCAACCGCGAGCTCTCGTTCCTTCAATTGAGCTTCGTCAGCCTTAGCCAGTAGAGCTTGCAACTCGTTCTCGTTCGCAGCGTGAGCCCGCGCCTTTTCTTCCACTTGTGCGTAATAAGCGTCTATGCTTGCAAGCTGCTCGTCCAATCTACTCTGTCCTCTGGCTGCCACTTCAGCTTCTGTCTCCCTCAATATGGTGCGGGATGCTTCCTTTTGAGCTTCCACATTAGCGGCGTATTGGGTATCGAGTGCTGAGGAGAGGGTGTTCAGTTTGCCTTTTTCATTGGAGCCATCGATGTGATAGGTTGCTTCCAAGGAGGCAATCTCTTTTAGTCGGGTAGCGATGAGTGCTTTCCGCTTATCGTACTCTTCTTTCAGCTCCCGCAATTTTTTCTCTCGCGCATTCTTTATTGATGCAATCTCAATCGCAGTAGCCTCATTCTCAGCTTCTCGGCTGTATTTAGAGAGTGTTTCTTCAGCTCGCTTACGCTCTTGCAACCACGCTTTACGAGCTTCTGCGTGCTTGCGACGTGCTTCATCCTGCTTCCGGAGGGCTTCGTCCGCTCTGCGTTTTTCTTCGTTATTCTCTGCGATATGTGCTTGGGAGAGGGTATCATTAGCTTCCTTTTGCTTATCTGACACAATCCCAATCAATTTATCCCCCTCTTTACGTGCCTCCTCAGCTTCCTTGCGGAGATCCTCCGCCGCTCTTGCGGCGTAAGCACGGGATGTGGTTATGGATTGATCCGCCAGAGAGGTGTCGAACGAGGCTAACACACTTAGGGTCTTATCCCCAAAAGTAGGATTTGCACTACGCTCTTCCGCTTCCATTTCTTTCTGGAGTGCGGTTTTGTATTTTTCGACGGCCATGTCAAACGAAGCTACCGCTTCAGCACGTAAGCGTAGCGATGTGCGAAACGCCTCGGCGTTATCGATAAAGAGGTTGTCCGCCTCAAGGGTATTTGATATGGCTACTCCTAATTCGTCAAATGCCTTCTTGTGTTCCTCAACAAACTGCTGTCGTTTTTTCTCGTCTCCTTCGAGAGCTTGATACGCCCGGCGCAATTCTTCAAACTTGGATACCTGACGGCTGTAGGTGTCGGAAACCGCTTCCCGATATGCTTTTTGTTCCTCGGCGGCTTTTTTCTGCTTCGATATAAACTTGTCTATTGCGGATACCGCCCAAGTAATGACTATGCTCAGCCCGAGGGTCAATGCCGCCATCATCCGCTTAGCCGCTACTTCGCTGATATTCATAGCCACCGAGAGTCCCTTTACAGCCCGAGAATAGAGTGTTGTGGCACCGGTCAGTATTCGCAGGCGGAAAGCGCTGGTTTCAGAGACTGCTTGTTGCACTTGCTGAAGTCCGATGGTGATTGCAATGAGACTCTGCACCTTAGTCTGTATGCGCTGATATTTTTCGCTTTCGTTATTCACTAATCCGACGGCCCCCACAACAGAGTCAATAGCTCCGTTCATTCCCTGCAAACCGGATATGATGCCTTCCAAATCACCGGCATCCTTGGTCATCAGTCTTTGTTCCGTGGAAACGGCTTGATAGGCTTCGTTGAGATGTTCAAGCTCATTACGTAGCTGTCCGTACTCCGCGCTGTTGGATTCGCCCGCAGCCCGGAGCTGTCCCATGGCATCCTTCACACGGTATATTTTATTGGCGAGCGTTTCCTTGGCTCGGCTTGTCAGTTCCAGCTCGGCTTGTAGGTGACGCAAGCCCTCCGTTTCGTCAATGAGCTCATCTTGAAGGCGCTCAAACGACTTTTTGAGAGGGGTGGTGTTCCAGTTGTCGCCACGTTGCAATTCTGCTTTGATACGCGCCATATCTGCCTTCAGACGCGCAAGGTGCTGCTTTTGCAGGGCGATGCTTTGCTTCAGTTCGCGTTCTGCACGACGGCTCGATTCGATACTGTCTGATTCGAGCTTGGTGACGGCATCGGTAGCCTTCTTGGCTTCCGTGTCGACGTTCTGCCTCAGTTGTAGATCTATATATACCGGTTCCAATGCTGTTGCGATTATTAATAGTGATTGTCTCGTTTGGGGTTGCTGCCATAGAGGTACTCGGGGTTATCGGAATGGCCGTCGCCATCGGCATCGAGTAGGGGAAGCGATGGGGATACATCGCCTTTTTGAACCGCTTTGAGCCATGAGATGGCTCGCTCGTAGCGGAAGCGACGGAAGTCGAGATCTGCCCCGGCATTACACAGGGTAATAAAGTGCCACACCGCAATATCCTTGAGGAAGATGAGTAGTAGGGGATGCCGACGAGAGCCCTGCTGAGCGAAGATCTCCTTGCGATCGTACTTGGCGAGGTATCCTGCGGCTTCCTCTTCCGCCCCTTCGATAGCGGAGAGGAGAATGGTGTCGTCATCCCCCTGTATGAGACGTATGTTCTCTTTATAGAGGTGAGTTTTGAGTTCGTCAGGCGTTATAAACATAGTACTTAATAGCGTTTGCGGTTTTGACGATGCGTGCCGAAGAGGACACTATCGGGCTTCAGTTCGGACAGCTTATTGTTGATTTGCCACACGGCACCTTCTATGCAGTCGGGGCCGTCGGCGGGGGCCGGAAGTCGTGGGGCAATGAGCTTAAACTGCTCCTCGAGTCGTTGCATATTGGGGTTGCCCTGCTCAGCACTGTTAAAGACAAGTCTCCCTTGCCGATTGAGTGGCTCCAAAGCGCCCTCTATACGAGCATACTTATCCATCTTAGCCCGGGTGTCGGGGGCAATGGGTATAAGTCCGCGGCTTTGGCTGTGCTTCACGAAGAGGGGTTGCAGAACTTGCTCCCAAAAGGGGTCTTGAAGGGCATTGTTTTCGGTGAGGTAATAGACAGGGCATTTGTTGCCGACATAATCACGGATATCATAAAACCACGTGACGTAACGGTCGTTGGTCTCTTGCTCGAGGTAGCCCGTGTAGATGTAGTACTTACCCTCCGAAAAGCCCACAAGGAAGACCGCCTTGTAGCTCGATTGCTTGCTCCGAGAATTGCTGGGCGAGGGGTCGCCATAGCAGACGGCAAAGGGGAGCTTGGATAGTGGTGGGCAATCTCCCCAAGTAATGTCCGTAAAGACTTCCCCCTCGCTTATGGGGTTATTGTAGTACTCCTGCTGCACGGCACTGGTACTAATCATGGACAGCACTCGGTCGATGTCGGCTTCGCTATTCTTGGCACTCCACGTGCTTTTGCCCTGCTTGTCCCGGATGTTGACGATGTCCCACTTATCCGCCTTGGCTCCGGCGCGGGTAATACAACAGTCCTTGGCAATGATATTACCGCAGAATAGTATGCGATATTGGCCTGAGACGGAGAGAGAGGCAAAGAGTGCCTTTTCAAACCACTCCCATTTGGTTTTGATGCGGTCAGGGTTGCGAGTCTCCTCGTCGGTGTCGATGTCATCCACGAGGATAAAGTCGGGACGAGCCTCTCTGTTTTTCAAACCACGAGGGGATTGCCCGGCTCCGATGGCACGGAAGGAGCATCCCGAGGTAAGGACGAACTTATCCTCTTCCCAATGCCCGGCCTTCACCTGTACGCCATAGTCGTGCGTAATGCGCGGTGATTGCTCCAGGATGAGCTTGAAGGGAGTGAGGAGGTCGATGGCTTTGTCTTTACTATTGGACACAAGGAGGAAGTTCTTAATCCGCCTCATTAGGGCGAGATAAATCACCTCCATCATAGAGCGAGTCGACTTGGCAAGGTCACGGCTCCAAGAGCGCACTTCGTACCAACGCTCGTGTTCCAAGAGGCGTTTGGTGGCTTGTTTGTGAAAAGGGGCAGGCTCACAGGTGGCGAAGCCGGGGAAGTAGTACTTGAACCACGCTTCGGGATCAGCCTCAAGGCGTGCAATACGTGCTTTCTGCGCCTCAATAGGCTCGGTGGTATCTACACTGCTCTCCTCTATGAGGGCGAGTAGGTAACTCTGCCACGCCTTAAGGCTCTCTTTTTCCTCTATGCCGAGTCTTCTCATCGCAGCTTACTCTTGATGTAGTCGTCGTAGAGGGGGGCAATCTCTTTGGACTTCTCCAAGTCGATCTTGCGTAACCAATCGAAAAAGCCCGTAAAGGAGCTGATAATCTCAGGTAACCCGACCTCCGTTTCGAGCTTGTTAATGGCGGTTGAGAGCTTATTGATGGCATCAGCTTCGCCGGCGGACGGATAGCGGTTGCCCTCACGTTCGCTGATAGTCTTATTCATTTCGGCAAGCTGGCGGTAGAGGTTTTTGATCTGTTCCTCTTTGGTTATAGTGAGGCTCACTCGAAGCTCATCCCACTTTTCATTCTTCACCCATCGGTTGATGGTTTGAGGCGTTTTGCCCGTTCGTTCGGCTACCTCTTTTTGGCTCAACCGCTCTTTGCAGTAGAGGAGCTTCGCCCACTCCTTGATTTGTTTTGCATCCATCAGAAATTCTCGATCAATGGTAGTTGCTCTGTACTATTCAGCGTGCGGGGGCGTGGTTGGTCGGATTGCTCTAAAATCAAGAGCATCCAGGGGTCGCCCCAGAGCACCTCCTTGAGGCTTAGCTTGCGTTCCAGACGCAGTTTACCGATCACGCCGAAGGGGCTATGGAGACCGTCGACAGCGGTTGTTAACTCCCCTTCTCCTCTTGCCCCGTCCGCATCTGCGTCATCCTCGCCGTGAGCAGTATCCAGACGGTAATAGCGGTAAAATCCTCCAATCGGTTGAGCGTGCGGACAATGCCGAAGAGCTCTAACAAGCTCTCGCCCGATACACCCCATAGGAGCAGACGCGTGAGGGGTCGGCGCAGAAAGCGTATGCTGCGACGAGTGTTCAGTACGGCAAGGGCGATTGCTTCCGCAAGTAGCTCTATGCGGGGGGTGAGCGGATCATTGTTCAGGTTGTGTTGCACCACTAACCGCTCGATCTCCAATATGGTGCCTGCCTTGAGGTGACGTATAGTCATCGTGCGCCACCGTTTGGGAATTAACCGGGCATACGGGCGCGGAAGGGGTACCACAAAGCGCGCTCCGCGCTCCAATAATAGGTCCACGGCTCGGCTACGTACTTCGTTTTCGTTTTCCATATTGCAAAGGTCACGCTCCGCTGTGGGGCAGGCAAATAGATGTGCCACGGTGTCACATATTTCTTTAGAGGGTTCGTTTCTCTCGCATCGAAGCGACGTTTCTCCCGCATCGAAGCGGCGTTCCCGTTGCATCGAAGCGGCGTTTTCGTTGCATCGATGCGCTTTTTCGGGCACTTCGTCGAGAGTGAACGGATGGTTGCTGCTGTTGATTTGCGGCGTAAAAATGAGGGGCGGGCTACCTCACGGCACCCCGCCCCAACCCACAAAGAAAACACCATAAAGAACTATTCGTCTACTTCGTCCGTTTCGCTGCTTGCTGCGCGGAGACGCTCACGTTCGCGCCGCAGGCACCGATAGAAGCTACGCTCGCTCATGGGAATTTGGTGCTGCACCTTATTCCGATAGACCCACCGCTTGCAGCGGTCGTGCCGACCCGGTTCGTACCATTCGTCGAGAATCTCGCGTACGATTCTGTCTCTCCTACGCAGATTACGTTCTTTGTCGTCCATACAGCTTATTTAACGTTTAGTGGTTGGTTGTTCCCAAAGGGGGCGCCCGGGAGGGTCAGCCGCTTGCATCGCCTCTGCGGTGCGCCCGATGTACGGCACCCAAGTGGATGTGGCAAGGGATTTGTGGCTTGCTTTGATCCTTGTGGCGGGTGCCGCTCCTTTCCTTGGTTATTCCGTCGAGAATGCGAAGAAGCAGCATACGGACATAAGGAATGGTGGGATAGCGAGTAGCGCCATCAGCAGGCGCGATGGTGATGCTTCGCTCGGAGTTAATACGTACGTCAGTGCAAAAGCCGCTTCCGCCTGCAGCAGGAAGGCTGCCACCAAAAACGCAACACGTTTGCGCAATTTCTTTTTCTCTGTTCTGTTCATATCTCTCGATTGTTAATACTAACTACTTCCACGCTACACGCCGCTTAAGGAGAGCGGGATGTTCTGCCATTCGCCCGTCTCGGCATCTTTCGCCTCAATGCGCACGAAGCTCTTGCTTACCTGAGGCATATAGCTCTCTTCAATCAGCTTCACCCCGTCCAGGAATTGTTCGCTGCCGCTCTCTTCCGCCAGCCGGCGCAGTTGCAGCACGCGGCTCGCCTTGATCTGCCCCGATTTGTTGCGGCTCAGTAGACGCAGTACGGCACTGACCAGCGCGCTCGAGGCGTCGTCCTTGGCGAGGCTTTCGATATAATCCGTTACCATACGGATGCCTTCGTCCACGGTATCTCGATAGGCATCCACCGTGTAGTTGCCGAGCGTAAGGCGGATCGAGGAATCCGAGTTGGTGAAGGTGTGCGTCTGCTGCCCCTCCTTCTTGCCCAGTCCTAACTGCTCGGTTTTCATCTCGATTACGCTATGGAAATTCTCCATAACCGTGCGTTTGATTTGGGTCATCTCTTCACTCAGACGGGATAGTTGCTCGTAGGCGGCGGCAATCTCGTTGTCCACGAGGTCGACATAATCCGACTGCAGCGCCTTGCGTTGCTCTTCGCGCGCTTTCTGTTCTTTGTAGCGGCGGAACTCCTCGAGCTCCTGCGCGCTGATGTTTTGTTCGTCCATCATCTTTTAGTTTAATATCTTAATGTTGTAGTACTTCAATGCTTGCTCCAAGGCGGCTTGTTCCCGGATACCCGCTTGGCTCGGGCACGGTGAGGGGGTGGGGCGTAGAGGCGGGGCGCTTTTCTTGCGCAGTATGGCATAGAGCTTGCCCCGGAGGGCCTCAAGTTCCTCATCCGTTAGGGAGGCAAATGGTTTGCCTGCTATGCGTGTATCGCAGCAGAAGGCGTTCACTGCGTCCCAGTCCTGCGTGTCGATCCCATAATCGGTTAGCAGCCCCAGCACGATGCTGCGATTGCGTTTGCGGCTCTTGTTGCCCGATGACGGCTTGCTGCCGGTTTGCCGGCGCAAACGCTCCCGAAGCGCGCTTAATTCCGCAGCGCTCAGGGCCCTTAGACTCTTGGTTCGCCCTCCGGAGATGCTCTCTACAAGCGTCTCCTTCAGCTCCTCATCCCCAAGCGGGCTGCCCAGCGCGTGCATCATGGCGTAGATATCGCTATACTTTCCTTTCATAATACTCTTTACTTCAAATGAGCTCCCCAATACTCCGTCGCGCCCTCGCTCCATATATCAATGTAGCCTCGCGATCCAAGGAACCGTCCTTTGCTGAAAGCGCGGTATCCCTCTACCCACACCTTCAGCATGGCGTCGTACATAATGCGGTTGGCACTACGCCCGTCCGGTTTGTTGCCACGTGCCTGACACGAGAAGATGAAGAGGTGCCGCGGAAACGCTTCCGTAAGGGCGCGGTAGGAGCCAAAGTCCAAATCCGTGTATTGCAGGCTGTCGATGACTACTACCCGCGGGCTGCGCTTTTTGGCGAGGCGCCTTTGCAGCGTCTCCATATCCTCTATCACCAACCGGAGGCTGTTGTTTACTTCGTGCATACGGTGCCGGCGTAACTGCTCTTGGAAGGACAAGCTAAAGCCCTCTTCCAAGCTGTCGTAGATAACCCGTTCGCCGGCAAGGCACAGCTCGCGAGCCAGCTGCATCATAAAGCTGCTCTTGCCATTGCCACTTTGCCCCCATACAAACCAGGTGCCGCAGGTTTCCGGCTCTCCAAACGCTTCGCGCCACTCAGGGCTCAAAGCAAACGTTTCCTTTCGCATACCGTAGATCTGTTTCGTACTAAAAGCGCGACGTGCCATCAGATGTTCCTTTCCGCTCTAACACGCTTCTTTACCCGGCGCAGGTCGTTGTCGTATTGCGCCGCATCGCGGATAATCTCCCTCAGCAGCTGCTCGTCGCGGATGCCGTTACCCGCACACACCGCGTATACATCGCCGGCGGATACCGCCTCCGTGGCGAAGAACTTACGCCCCAGCCTGCTATCAAACTCCGCATAACCCCGCTTGTTGCTCCGTAACCCCCGACGCATGCGCTGCGTGATGCTCGCCGTAGAGAGGAAGACCATTCCGCATTTATCCTCCAGCATATTGTAGATCTGCACGAAGTAGTTGATTACTCCGTCCGGGAGCTTATCGGCTTCGTCAAAAACGAGTAACGGACAGGCTTCGGACGACAAGCGAACCACAATCTCCTTGAGCCGATCACGGAGGGTTCCGCCCGACGGCTTCACGCCGATGCAGCGTGCTACCTCCTCAAGGAACTCGCTCCGAACCATATCCGCGCATAGCATATAGTGTGCATCGCTATGCGTTTCCGTGTAATGGCGTGCCGTGGTACTCTTACCGCTTCCGGCTTCCGCTACTATCCACGTACAGCCTGCCTCTGCCTGTACGTCCTGCATCACCTGACTTATCTCCCGGTATACACTCGTCTCTACTATGTTCCAACCGCGGCTTCCGCCCGCCGGACGGCTTTTGGCGGCTACTTCGCGCCACATAGCTTCGCTTACCTTCCCTTCCGGGTCTCCTTGCAGCATCACGCTGAGCGTGCTTTTACCGATGCCCAGCATCGTGGCCGCTTTGTTTTGGCTCCCCGCCTTTTCCGTGTATCGCTTAAGTTGAGCGACCAATCGAGTTCTGTCTGTTGTCATGGTTAATACTTTCGTCTTATTCGTTTTCTTTGTTCTTCTTTGGTTTCCAAAAGAGCTTCGTGCGGCAACGCCGTCTCCCCTCCGGAGAGTACTTTCACCTCCGTTGCCTCCCACGTGAGGAGGCTTTGTGCCTTATAGGCGGCTGCCGGCTCAAGCGGATAGGGTGTAGGCGTTATCGGGATGCCATGGCGCAGGTTGCGTGCTATCTTCTCGCGCTCGAGGCGTGCCGTTTCCTTCTCCAAGAGCCTCCTTTCTTCGGCACTGCTCCCTTTGGGATCGGGGGCTAAGTTGCTTTTGCCGATCTGCCACGTAGCGATGATGGATCTGCGCTCCGCTTCCATTGAGTAGCGCGCTGCTCGATCCGTACGCTCGATACGACGGATAAAGCCCGCCTCGCCCGGCGTCTGTTCCTGTATGGCGCGTGCCACCGTCACCTTGGCGGTTACTATTCGCTCAAAGCGCAACCCGCTGTTCGTTTCCGTATAGAGGTAGAGGCGTGTGGCATCTTCCGGATCGTAGCGTACCACGAACGTCTTGCCGATATTCTTTATGCGCCACGAGTAGTCCGGCGTGGGCTCTCCTTCCGCCGTGAACGTGTAGGCATCGTACGCATATTCCTCTCCGTCACGCTCCATCGTCAGACCGGTATCCTCAAATCGGATGCTCCGCGGCCTGGTCACGAGGCAGAGATCCTCGTAATCACCCTCCGTAAAGGGCTGCAATGCTTCGTTCACGCTCGTTTGGTACATCTCTATACGAGCTACCCCCGTGCGGTGATGCTTGCGCCGGTTCCACTCTTCCCGAAGGGCTGCATATTGCTCTTCCAGCTCAGCAAGGCTGCGCGGCAATAGATTCAGGTTAGCTCCAATCCACTCCAAGTCCGGACGGTTTTCGGCACGTTTACTCGTAATGTTGGCTCCCGTGAACCAAGGCACCTGCTTGAGTACCTGCTGCTGGAAGCGTCCGAAGAGGTTCTCGATCGTTTTGCTCTGTGGACGGTTCGGCTGCGTGCTACGATGTACCAAGGCGATGCGGTTGAGCCACTCCGTTGCTATAGCACTCGTTTGACCTCCCTGATTGTCGTGGACCAATTCGTAGGGGCGGTGACCCGCCTTTTGCAGTGCCATGCGCACAGCTCGGTACTGCGCCGCAAAGTCCTCCCGATCGCTCAGCGCGTACCCTAAGAGGCAGTCGCTGTATGCATCAATCACCTCCACTACCATCGTTGTGGCAAGTTTACCCTCCTTGTTCCAGTAGAGGTTCAACCGGGTCCCGTCGACGTACCACAGGCTGTCTCTACGCGTTGGCATTGTGGTTTTGTGCTTGTACCCGTAGGCTTGATAGGCTTTCAGTTCGCCTACCCGACCCGCGTACCATTTGGGCTTGATGCCCGGGGCGTACAAATAGTTGCGTAGCGAGCGTACGCCGGTGAGCGGCTTCCAGCCCGTTTCCGCACACTTACGGTTGTACGCCGCCAATATCTCCTCGTGCGTCAGCACCGGAAGCTTCGATAGCTTCAGCGCTACGATGTACTCGCCCGCCTCCTCCGTAATCTTCACGCTGTTCCCGTTGCCCATCGCTCCGCTCACCAGAGCCGCATAGCCCTCCTTTTTATAGTCTCGAAGCTTTTCTCTCAGTCTCCTTTCGCTAGCCGGCAAGCTATGTGCATATTCCGTTCGCAGTACTTCCGATAGGGACAATAAGATATCCCCTATGCCGGAGCGGTTATTGTTGAGCTTATTTCCCATCGCACGGAGCCGTTTTTCTTCTTTTATAAGGGTATTGAGAATGCTTGCATTGAGTGTATACTCAAGGATAATGTCACTAGGTAAGCTCTGCTCTTCCCCCTGCCGATTATAGTAGCGATATTGATGGTAGTAATTGAAGGCTTCTAAGTCTCTTGTCACCTCTACCGATTTCGCATTTAGTGTAGGGCTCGTAGGTAATCCATAGCGTGTGATAAGCGCCTTCTGCGTCTCTTTGGGAAGTGTCATTACGTCTATCAAAGCCTTCACACCACTACCTTTTGCTTGTCTCACATACTGAACAAGTCCCCGAGATAGCCAACTTTTTAGTGTACCAAGACGTACTATTGGGTGATCTCCTTGGGTTATTTCCTCAAATGTTGCACTGAGCTTACTATCGTGGTATTCCATGTTGATTCGCTAGTGATAATCGTAAATAGCGATGGCTCATCTTTAAGGCTTTCCTATACTTAGAGCGAGAAGATTGGCACGTTGTTGAAGAAGTAGGAGATCTTTGGCGGTCGCATTTGTCTTTGTGTCCACTTCTTCATTCTCTCGTACTAGCGTTGCGGTGCAACTCTTTTTTTTCACAACAATCTTCACTTGGGGGCCGTAGCTTTGGACAATATATCTTTCGTCACTGATAATCTTCATCTCAATGTCACTTACCACCTTCGCCCTACGCTCTGTTCCCTGCCGTTTACCATCTCCTCATCCTCTACCGCAGGCTGGCGGCCAACAGACGCGCCCTTTCCTGCAAACGGAGTAGATCCTTTAGCCGCGTGGGGCTCACCTCCGTAACTGATTCCCCCTCCTTGCTCAGCGTGGCGCTGCTCGTTTCCAAATCAATCCGTAGCTCCACCGATTCGCCATACCGTTGCACCACGTAGCGCCGTCCCATAACCGTTTCCGGCTCCGTACCCGTGCTCGTGCCTCCGCACTGAAGCGCCAACGCACGGATCCTCCGTGCCAACGCCGTATCGCTCCGATAGTTGAGCGCCTGGCTAAGCGTCTTTTCGCTCACCCCCATCAATGCGCGCAACTTGCGCCGCGTCTCCTTGTCCGTCACTATTCGTTTCATATTTCCTCTTTTCTGCTTTCGGCTCTTTTTTCGTACATTTGTCACGCGGTAAAACTATTACCGTGGTGCAAAGGTATACAAGATAAATTGATTATGCAAGAAAAAGGGAAGGAAAATTCGCTCATCAAGCAAAATATTCTGCTCTACCTTGAGCGCAAAGGAATCTCCCAATACCAGTGTTACAAGGAAACAGGCATCACGAGAGGCGTCTTAGCACAGCCCAACGGAATTAGTGAAGAAAATTTGACGAGATTTCTCGCCCAATATAAGGATATATCTATACAGTGGCTCGTTACCGGAGAGGGGGAAATGTTCCGGGAGGGAGCCAACGCCGTAATCACCCCGATCCACAAGCCCCAGTACACCGAGCCGCTCATCGAGGAGCAATACATCCCCTACTACTCCTGGGAGGCTACCGCCGGGGTGGTACAACTATTTGGCGATATGGGCGAGTACGAAGTGGGTAAAATCATCATCCCGAGAATGCCCGACTGCGACGGAGCCGTCAGCGTGACCGGGGACTCTATGTACCCGCTGCTCAAAAGCGGCGATATCGTCGCCTACAAAGAGGTACACGACATCCAAAACATTCACTTCGGAGATATGTATCTGATCAGCATTGACGAGGATGGTGATATCTATACCGCGGTTAAATGGGTCAATAAGCATCCGTCTGACCCGAACAAGGTGATGCTGCTCTCCAACAATGAACATTATTCGCCGCGTGAGGTTGAGCTTAGGCACATCCGACACATCGCTCTCGTTAAGTTCTCCATCCGATACAATACTATGTGCTGATGAAGGCTGCTTGTCGCCCTATTGCTCGCGCAGATGCAACCGCGCAGACGCTCTCGACCACGTCTCAAGATCCCTCTTTGGGTGCGGTCACACCTTTTGTCGCAAATTCGCTCGATATTTTTTCTAATCTGCTGACTATTAACAGAATACAAAAAGTGCAGCGCAATACGATGTGTCAGTTACATATTAATTTACCCACTATTTAAGGGCTCAATATTGCCGTTTCAATGCATCAAATATACCTTTACCCACAATTAAGCTGTTGCAATAGTACTGAATAGTGCATCCCCTAAACGTGTTTTTGCATCTCCTAAAAGGACATTTCGTTTTTCCTTTAACATTTGACGATGCATCCCCTAAACTCACATTTGCATCCCCTAAGTGCATCCCCAAAGTGTTTTTAGTAGATAATTGACTGTTCGCAAACCGTCCGAAGCCCCTCCTCATTCGCGCCCTCTTTCTCTCTCTATTACGCCTTTGAATGATGTTAGGAGGACCAACAAAAAGAAGCCCGAAAAGCACGCTATAAGCGGACTTTCGGGCTTTCTTATCAACTCTTATGTACTAATTCACAGAGGGCACCAATGAATTAATCGGATTCACTCGAACACTATCGAACACCATCCGAAAAATAACCACCAAATCAACCTAAATACACATTTCGTTTCAGTACTCTCATCGCTGCTCTTTTCAATCAAATACGCTGTCAATCAATCAGATACCATCATATTAGCTGCATCCCCTAAATACACGTTCCGTTTTTCCCCCCGTACATTCGAACGTATATACATATCACTTGAAAGGTACATACCTTTTGAGAATAGCATACGCACCTCATCCGGAAAGAGATTTATCTCCACAAAACAGAGAA
>QWCB01001053.1_pt1 | contig 28927 bp, 20 predicted proteins | sample 1972511 | NCBI WGS metagenome assembly QWCB01 (sample SAMN09866719, study PRJNA288562) | Human gut metagenome isolate term5_stool, whole genome shotgun sequencing... | isolation source: gut | host: Homo sapiens | place: USA: California | reverse complement strand
CTCCTGCCGCACCATCTTTATGACCGCCGCCCTGCGGGAGGAACTGAAGCAGTGGCTGGAACGGCTGAAGCGGGAAGAAACCCTCGACCCGGAGCGATACCGCAACAGCGGGATGCTGCTGCGGCTCCCCAACGGTCTGGCGGTGGAGCCGGTGCTCATCCGCAAGAAGTTCCTGAAATGGCAGGATGCGCACCCGGAGTTCCCGCGCATCGTGTTTCACGGTCTGCGGCATTCCAGTGCCACCTACCAGTTGATGATCTCTGGTGGCGACATCAAGGCGGTGCAGGGGACTACCGGTCACGCCAGTGCGGATATGCTGGTGAACACCTACGCTCATATCCAGCAGTCCTCCCGTGTAGAGCTGGGCAAGAAGTTTGAAAGCGGCTTCTATGCCAAGCCCGACACCCCCAGCCCGCAGGCTGTACCCGCCGCAGGCGAACCCACCATCTCCATGACGGCTCTTTTGGAATTGCTCAAGGATGCCGACCCGGAAATGAAGGCAAAACTCCGCTTAGCCCTGCTCACCTGATGCAAAAAAGGGCACTGATTGCAATGCAATACAGCGCCCTACATAATCGGACATGGAAAACACCGACCGTGCAGAAACCGTGCAGAAACCGTGCACCCATGGCTTACAAAACAAAAAAGCCATGAAACCTTTCGATTTCACGGCATTTTCTGGTGCGATGGAAGGGACTCGAACCCCCGGCCACGGCATTTTCTGGTGCGATGGAAGGGACTCGAACCCCCGGCCTACTGATTCGTAGTCAGTCACTCTATCCAGCTGAGCTACCAACGCATACGTTCCGGTCGGAACATGATGTATTTTATCACTCAGGCGGGGTTTTGTCAACTGTTTTTTGAAAAAATCTTCTGTGATTTCTCGTTTTTCTTCGAGCGCTTCAAAAAAGTACGTCTTTTCGTTTATCCGTTCATCAGCCGTCGTTCTCAGCCAGACGCTCCGCAATGCGGACGCCGGTGGGGGTGGCGGCAAGGCCGCCTTGGCCGGTCTCGCGGAGATCGGGGGAGAGCAGACTGCCCACGCGGCCCATGGCGTCGATGACCTCATCGCAGGGGATGGCGTAGTCCACGCCCGCCAGCGCCATATTGGCGCAGGCGACGGCGTTCACCGCGCCGACAACATTCCGCTTAACGCAGGGGACTTCCACCAGACCGGCCACGGGGTCGCAGACGAGGCCCAGCAGGTTGCCCAGCGCCATAGCGGCAGCCGCGGCACACTGCTCCGGCGTGCCGCCCTTCAGGTGGCAGAGGGCCGCAGCGGCCATGGCGCTGGCGGCACCCACCTCGGCCTGACAGCCGCCCTCCGCGCCCGCAAGGGTGGCGCGGGCTGCAATGACCTGACCAAACCCGGCGGCCACGTAGAGGGCCTCGCAGATGGCATCCTCATCAGCCTCGCCCACGCGGGCGAGGGGGAGCAGCACCGCCGGGAGGACGCCGCAGCTGCCCGCCGTGGGGGCGGCGACGATCCGCTTCATACAGGCATTGCACTCGGCGGTCTTCAGGGCCTCCGCCGTCACCTCGGCAAGGTAATCGCCGCCGTAGCTCCTGCCCGCTTTGTGGGCCTGTTCCACCTTGGCGGCGTCGCCGCCGGACAGGCCGCTTCGGCTGCGCTGAGCGGGGTCATACTCGCGGCTGGTGGCTTCCATGACATGCCACAGATGCCGCATCGTGTGGCGGCTCTGCTCCTCGGTCAGGCGGCTCTCGGCTAAGTCGCTGCGCAGCACTGCTTCGGCCAGCGAGATCTTTTGGGTGCGGGCTGCCGCCAGCATTTCTTCACAGGATAAAAAGGACATGACTCATTCCTCCGCACTTTCTTCGGGTTCGTCAACGTTCAGGCAGGTCACCTTCAGGATGCCGGGCATCACAGCCAGCTGCTGCACCAGCGGGTGCGGGATGTGGGAATCGCATTCCAGCACCATGACGGCATAGCTTCCGGTGCCCGCGCGGAACACCTGCATGGAGGCGATATTGATCCGCCGCATCGCCAGCGAAGCGGTCACCTCGGCGATGCAGCCGGGGGTGTCCTCATTGTGAATGATCAGGGTGTTGCTGTCGCCGCCAAAGTCAGCGGGCACGCCGTCGATCTCGGTGACGCGGATGCGTCCGCCGCCCACCGACGCCGCCTTCATGGAAAGGACCCGGCCTGTCCGGCTTTTTAGGGTCAGGACGGCGGTATTCGGGTGGCCTGAGCGGAGCTCGACCGGGTGGATACGGAACTTCATGCCCTGCTGTTGGGCCAGCGCAAAGCTATCCGGCAGACGGGGGTCGTCCGGGCGGAGGCCCAGCAGACCGGCCACCAAGGCACGGTCGGTGCCGTGGCCTTTGCCGGTGGTGGCAAAGCTGCCGTACAGGCCGATGTCGGCCTCCACCGGGAGGTCACCCAGAAGCTTCTGGGCCGTATATCCGATCTTGGCTGCACCCGCCGTGTGGCTGGAGGAGGGGCCGATCATCACCGGTCCCAGAACGTCAAACAAGCGCATACGATGCACATCCTTTCGTATTTCCCGCAAAAATCCTGCATTCCGGCCCGCCCGGACCGGCAAAATCCATCCTCTTCGCACTTTTTCTGCATTTTTATTATACCGCTTTTGCCCCACTTGTGCTATAATAACTTTACTAATGTTTGAATTCGCTCCTTTTGGGGCAACACGGAGGTTCGATTTCTATGAAACTGGTAAGCGTGGAAACTCCCGAAAAGAGTGTCTGCAAAATGACCTTCAGCGCAACGGCTGAAGAGTTGGAGACCGCATCCAACGCGGTGTACGAGCGCACCCGCGCTTCCTACACCATCAAAGGCTTTGCCAAGGGCGAGGCTGACCGCGCTCAGATCGAAGCCGACCGCGGCGAGCACACCTTCTGGTATGACGCCATCAACGACCTGATGGACAAGGACGTGCCCGCTCTGTACGACGCCGCCATGAAAGAACACGGCTTCAAGCCTGTGGACGAGCCCAGCTATGATCTGGTCAGCGTGAAGAAGGACGAGGGCTTTGTGGCCACTGCCACCACCGCCCTGCAGCCGGAGCTGACCTTGACCCAGACTACCGGCTTCAAGGTCGAGTGCGTCACCCCGGCCGTCACCGACAAGGAGATCGACGCCGTGCTGGAGCGCCGCCGCGCCGCTGCGGCCGAGCTGGTACCCCACAAGGGTCCCGCCGTCAAAGGCAACATTGTCCACATGGACTACGAAGGTCTGCTGGACGGCAAAGCCTTCGCGGGCGGCTCCGCCAAGAACCAGACCCTGCAGCTGGGCAGCGGCCGGATGATCCCCGGTTTCGAGGACGGCATCCTCGGCCACAAGGGCGGCGAAGAGTTCGAGATCACTGTCAACTTCCCGGTGCATTATCACGTGAAAGATCTGGCCGGCAAGCCCGCAGTCTTCAAGATCAAGCTGCTGGACGTCTGCGTCCGCCAGCTGCCCGCCCTGAACAGCGACTTCGCCAAGAAGGTCGGCAAGGTGGACACCATGGAGGAGTTCCGGGAGCAAGTCCGCAAGCAGCTGTATGACGGCAAGCACTCCAGCGCCCTGAACCGCGCCAAGGATCAGATCCTGACCCAGCTGGCGGCCGCCGCCGAGGGCGAGCTGCCCAGTGTTCTGGTGGAGAGCACCTACCAGCATGAGATGGAGAACATCCAGCAGCAGCTTCAGATGCAGCGGCTGAGCCTCGACCGCTACCTGAGCCAGATTCACCAGACCCGCGAGAACTTCACAGCCAACGTCCACACCGCCGCCGAGAAGAACACCCGCGCCCGGATGGCTCTGCTGCAGATCGCGCAGAACGAAAACCTCGTTCCCACCGAAGAGGAGATCAACAAGAACCTGCAGGAGCGCGCTGACCGCGCCAAGAAGACCCTCGAAGAGGTCAAGGCCAATGTGAACGTCCCCCTGATGCAGCGCAACGAAGCCATCCGCCGCGCCGCCGATTGGGTCATCGAGCATTCGACCATCGAGGAAAAGTAACTCATTTTTGATTTTTTTGCGAACCTCTTGACTTTTTTCCAGAATTGCATATGTTAAAGGTGCAATAAGTTTGCAAAATTGCATGCGACACACGCAAAAAAGGCGACGCTTCCGAAGAGGCGTCGTCTTTTTCCGTTTCGGGTTATTTTGTCAGGAAGTTGAAGCCCATGACCACGATGCCGAGCACAACGAGGACGATGCCGGTAGCACGGTTCAGGGTCTTGGGGTCGGCCTTATTGGCAAACACCGCTGCGATACGGGCCCAGAGAAGGGTGAACAGCACACAGAGGGCCAGCACGAACAGGTCCGGCATCCCGCCGATGGCGAAGTGAGAGACTGCACCGGTCAGGGCCGTGAAGGCCATGATGAAAACGCTGGTGCCGACGGCGGTCTTCAGCTCGTAGCCCAGCACGCTGGTCAGGATGAGGAGCATCATCATGCCGCCGCCCGCGCCGACAAAGCCGCAGATCAGGCCGATGATCACGCCGCAGACAACGGACTGGACGGCACGCTTTTTCGCGGAGACGCCCTGCATGGTCTCCTTGGTGGTCATGACCGGGCGGACGATGAACTTGATGCCCAGCAGGAAGGTCATGAAGACCGAGAAGCTGCCCATGGTGGCTGAGGGGAGCAGACTGGCGATGTAGCTGCCCACCACCGTGAACAACAGCACGCTTGCCATCATGATGAGGCCGTTCTTGACGTCCAGATTCTTGTTTTTATGGTAGGTGTAGGCAGATACTGCGCTGGCCAGCACGTCCGACGAAAGGGCGATGCCGACAGCCATATACGGGTCCATACCGAGGAAGGTGATGAGCATCGGGCTGATGACGGCGGCGGCGCTCATCCCCGCAAAGCCGGTGCCAAGGCCCGCGCCCATCCCGGCAAAAAAGGTCACAACGATCGTAAACAACACATTCATTTTATAGATCTCCCTCCAGAATCGCATCCAGATTTTCGCCCATCCGCGCGATGGTATCGTAGAATGCCCGAAGCTGGGCCGGGTCAACGCCCTGCATCAGCCGTGCAAAAAACGCTTCCTGCAGCGCTTGGCCGCGCTGGATGATGGGCTGCGCCATTTCGGTGCAGTGCAGCTCGGTCTTGCGGCGGTCGCCGGGGACCGGGCGGCGCTCTAGCAGCCCCTCCTGCACCAGCTTGTCCACGTTCACCGAGACAAGGTTCGCTTTGATGCGGCGAACGTCCACGATGTCGCTGGCCGTTTTGTAGGCCGGGTTGTTGGCCAGAAACAGCAGGATGTCGAAGGCAGTCTGGGGCAGCCCCAGTTCCTGACACAGCGGCTTGCAGACGGTGCTGTAGGCGAGGGCGGTCTTATTCGCAAACTCCATGCTGGGGTTCATCTCTCGCATCCTTATCACTCCATCTTTGAATTGTTCATTTTTGAAGTATTTTAGCACAGACCGCTCCGTTTGTCAAGCGCTCACCCGCAAAAAACGCTCCTCTCCGCGCCGATTTCTGCGCAGAGAGGAGCGTTTGCTTTTCAAATCAGAGTTTCGTTCAGAGGACCGCCAGTGCGATGAGCCGCACGATCAGGGCCGCAGCCCACGCCACAACACACTGATTCAGCACCATGACGGCCGCCCAGCGTCTGCCCAGTTCCCGTTTGACGGAAGCCACCGCCGCAATGCAGGGGGTGTACAGCAAGCAGAACACCAGCAGGGGAGCCGCTGCCGCCGGGGAAAGCGCTGCCCCCAGCGCAGCCGAGGAACCATACAGAATGGTCAGGGTCGAAACCACACTCTCCTTGGCCATGAAGCCGGTGATCAGCGCCGTGGACACCCGCCAGTCCGCGAAGCCCAGCGGTGCGAAGAGGGGCGCGATGCAGCTTGCCACCAGCGCCAAAATGCTCTCCTGCGGGTCCGCCGTCAAGCTGAGCTGCGGATCGAAGTTCTGCAAGAACCAGATGACGATGGTCGCGATAAAGATCACCGTGAAGGCACGCTCCAAGAAATCCCGCGCCTTTTCCCAGAGCAGCTGGCAGACATTCTTCAGGCCGGGGAGGCGGTAGTTGGGCAGCTCCATCACAAAGGGCACAGCCTCGCCCCGGAAGAGGGTTCCCTTGAGCGCAAACGCCGCGAGGATGCCTACGATGATGCCGAGGAAGTACAGCCCCACCATGACCAGCGCCGCGTGGTCCGGGAAGAAGGTAACGGCAAACAAGCTATAGATGGGGAGCTTGGCCGAGCAGCTCATGAACGGGGTGAGCAGGATGGTCATCTTGCGGTCGCGCTCCGAGGGCAGGGTGCGGCTGGCCATGACGCCCGGAACCGTGCAGCCAAAGCCAATGAGCATCGGCACGATGCTGCGGCCCGAAAGGCCGATACGCCGGAGCAGTTTGTCCATTACGAAGGCCACGCGGGCCATGTAGCCGGTATCTTCCAGCAGAGAAAGGAAGAAGAAGAGGGTCACGATGATGGGTAAAAAGCTCAGCACGCTGCCCACACCGGTGAAGATGCCGTCGATGACCAAGGAGTGCACGACCTCGTTGACGTTCCAATACGTCAGGGCGTCGTCCACAAGGACGGTCAGTCGATCGATGCCGACCTCCAGCAAGCCCTGCAGCCCCGCGCCGATGACCCCGAAGGTAAGGTAAAACACCAGCGCCATGATCCCCACGAATGCCGGGATGGCCGTATATTTTCCGGTCAGGAACTGGTCGATCCGGCTGCTGCGGAGCTGCTCCTTGCTCTGGTGAGGCTTCACGACGGTCTGATCGACCAATTGGTGAATGAAGTGGAACCGCATATCCGCGATGGCAGCGGCACGATCCAGCCCGCGCTCCTGCTCCATCTGCACGATGATGTGTTCGATCATTTCTTTTTCGTTCTGGTCGAGCTTCAGCGCTTGCTCAATGCGGGCATCGCCCTCCACCAGCTTGGTGGCTGCGAACCGCACCGGGATCCCCGCCGCTTTGGCGTGATCCTCGATCAGGTGGATGATGCCATGGATGCAGCGATGCACCGCGCCGCCGTGATCTTCTTCGCCGCAGAAATCCATCCGGCCCGGCCGCTCCTGATATTTTGCCACATGGATGGCATGATCCACCAGCTCATCGACGCCCTCATTTTTGGCGGCGGAAATGGGAACCACCGGGATGCCCAGCATGGCTTCCATCTGGTTGATGCGGATGGTGCCGCCGTTGCCGCGCACCTCATCCATCATGTTCAGAGCCAGCACCATGGGGGTCTCCAGTTCCATCAGCTGCATGGTCAGGTACAGGTTGCGCTCGATGTTCGTGGCGTCCACGATATTGATGATGCCAGTCGGCTTTTCCCCGATGATGAACTGGCGGGTCACGATCTCCTCATTGGAGTAAGGGGACATGGAGTAAATGCCGGGCAGATCGGTGACTTCGGTCTCCGGGTGCTCCTTGATGGCGCCGCTCTTCCGGTCCACCGTCACGCCGGGGAAATTGCCCACATGCTGATTGGAGCCGGTGAGCTGGTTGAACAGGGTGGTCTTGCCGCAGTTCTGGTTGCCCGCCAGTGCAAAGGTCAGGGTCGTGCCCTCCGGCACCGGGTGTTCCCCTTTCTTGGTGTGGTAGCGCCCGCCCTCGCCGAGACCCGGATGCTCCACCATTTTGCTTTCCCGCCGGGCATGGGCGGCGGCCGGGGCACTCGCCGCCGGGGTGACTGCGATCCGGGCTGCATCGTCCAGACGCAGCGTCAGCTCGTACCCATGAATCTGCAATTCCATCGGGTCGCCCATGGGCGCAAATTTCACCAGCGTGACCCGCTCGCCGGGGATCAGCCCCATATCCAGAAAATGCTGCCGCAGGGCACCCTCCCCGCCAACAGTATCGATCACGGCACTTTCGCCGATTTTCAGTTCTTTTAATGTCATGGCCGTCTGCCTTTCCATTTCGACAAATTGTTAGCCTATAGAAACAGTTTTAATATATGCTAACTGCCCGGCATTGTCAAGGCAGGAAACGAAAAAAAGCCCGCCTCATCCGCGCGGAGCGGACGAAGCGAGCCTTGCGTTTTGTTTGGTTTTTTACTTCACAGTGTGGTAGCCGTCGGGGTTCTTCTGCTGCCAATTCCAGCTATCGGCGCACATCTCCTCGATGCCGTACTCAGCCACCCAGCCCAGCTCCTTCTTGGCCTTGGTGGGGTCGGCGTAGCACTCGGCGATATCGCCGGGGCGGCGCGGGTCGATGACATAGGGGAGCTTCTTGCCGCAGGCCTTTTCGAAGGCGTGGATGACATCCAGCACGCTGTAGCCGTGGCCAGTGCCGAGGTTGCAGATGAAGAGGCCGCACTTGGTCTCCAGCTTCTTGATGGCGCAGACATGGCCGCGGGCCAGATCGACGACGTGGATATAGTCACGCACGCCGGTGCCGTCCGGGGTGGGGTAGTCGTTGCCGAAGACATGGATCTTTTCCAGCTTGCCGATGGCGACCTTGGCGATGTAGGGCATCAGGTTGTTGGGGATGCCGTTGGGGTCTTCGCCGATGAGGCCGGACTTGTGGGCACCGATGGGGTTGAAGTAGCGCAGCAGGGCGACGTTCAGCTCCGGGTCCGCCTTGCAGACATCCTCCAGAATGCGCTCGGTGAAGGCCTTGGTGGTGCCGTAGGGGTTGGTGGTCTTGCCCACGGGGAAGTCCTCGGTGATGGGCACGGAGGCCGGGTCGCCGTAGACGGTGGCCGAGGAGCTGAACACGAAGTTGTGGCAGTTGTGGCGGCGCATCACATCCAGAATGACGAGGGTGCAGTTCAGGTTATTGTAATAGTACTCGATGGGCTTGGAGACGCTCTCGCCCACAGCCTTATAGGCAGCGAACTGGATGACGGCGTCGATGTCCGGGCACTCGGCGAAGATCTTCTCCACGTCCTCATGCTTGGTCATGTCCGCGTTGTAGAAGCGGAAGTCCTTGCCGGTGATCTGCTTGACACGGTCAAGCACCACCGGAGAAGCATTGTAATAGTTATCTGCCACCACGACATCGTAGCCCGCATTCAGCAGCTCGATGCAGGTGTGGCTGCCAATATAACCGGCACCGCCGGAAACCAGAATTGCCATAGCAAAGTACCTCGCTTATCACCAAAATACCGATGCGGGCGTGCCCCGCGCTCTGCCTAAAGAATACCGCGTTTTGGATGCAGAATCAAGTATCTGGAATTTTATTAAGATGGATTTTTGTTGTTTTTTGAAATTCAACTTTTTGATTTAAGAAGATTTTTCTCCGATTTTACATGGAGAGAAGCAGCCCTTTGTGCAAATGGGAGAAAAAGGAAAGGGAGCCGCAGCGGCAGCTCCCTCAAAGCTCATAATTTCCCGCACTGCTTGCCCGTGAAGAAGCGCAGAGTGGTGTTGGCGCGGAAGACCTTGCCGGCCCGCAGCACCGTGGAGGGGAACTCCGGGTGGGAAGGGCTGCAGGGGAAGTGCTGGGTCTCCAACGCAAAGCCGCCATATTTCTGCATCGGGACGCCGCCCTTGCCGGGAGAGGGGCAGTCCTGCAAAAAGTTGGCGGTGTAGAGCTGGACGCCGGGCTGGGTGGTGTAGACCTTCATGCTGATGCCGGTCTTATCGCTGGACGCCCACGCGCAGAGGCTCTGGCTGGCACCGCGGCCCCGGTCGATGACGAAGCAGTGGTCATAGCCGCCGCCCACCATGGTGGTCTGGGCAAAGCCGGTATCGATGTCCCGCCCGATGACCTTGCCCGCCCGGAAATCCATCGGCGTGTTGTCCACGGGCAGGATGCTGCCGGTGGGGCAGGTCTCATTGTTGCCCTCCAGATAGCGGGAAGCGTAGATGCGCAGCTTCTGGTTCAGCACATCGCCGCCGCCGTCGAGGTTGAAGTAGGTGTGATTCGTCAGGTTCAGGATGGTGTCGGCGTCGGAGGAGACGCGGTAATCCATCCGCAGGGCGTTGTCCTCGGTGAGGATGTAGCGCACCGAGATCTTCAGATTTCCGGGGAAACCATCCTCGCCCGCCGGGCTCTCGGTCTCCAGCAGCAGGGTATCGCCGAAGGCCTTGACGTCGTAAATTTTGCGAGGGAAGGTACCGTGCAAGTGGTTTTTGCCGTTGTTCGGTTCCAGCTGGTACTTTTTGCCGCCCACGCTGAACTCGGCGTTCTCGATGCGGTTGGCGTACCGCCCCACAAATGCGCCGCAGCAGGTACTGCTGGAGGAATTGAAGTCGTTTTCATAGTCGGCAAAGGTGTCGTGGCCCACCACGACATCGACCGGCCCATGTTTTGTGGGAACAAAGATGTTTTTGATCACGCAGCCGTAATTCAGCACACTGACCGCCAGCCCGCCGGGGTTCGACATGATGTACTCGTTGACCTTTTCGCCATTCTTGGTCACGCCAAAGGGCTTGGAGCGAAACTGTGCCATAGGGCTTCGCCTCCTTTTTCGAAATGATTGGATACCACACTCTCGGTTATATCCTTTATAATTATGATTATATCACAGTTTACGTCTCCTGTGTGGACATCTTTTTAGATTTATCAGCCAATATTTCGAGATATTTTTTGGGCATTTTGCAAACAAAAAGGGCCGTTGCAACTCCCTCAGTCACGGCTTCGCCGTGCCAGCTCCCTCTCGGAGGGAGCCTTGGCGTAACGGTTAGCTGTGAAAGCCTCCCTCATTGAGGGAGGTGTCATCGCGTCAGCGATGACGGAGGGAGTTGCAACAGCCCCTTTATAAAATCAGGTTTATGCTTCCGGCTGTGCGTTGGACTGGGCGATATACTCGGCGGCATCGTCGGGGATATCGTCGAGGTCATCGCTGCCCACGTCGATGTTCAGCGGCGGCTTCTTGAACAGCAGATCATACAGCAGCGGCACAACATACAGCGTCATAATAGTCGCATAGGTCAGGCCGCAGATGATGACGATGGCCATGCCGCTCATGAGCTGGCTGGCCATATCGTTGCTGAAGACGAGCTGCAGCATGGCCAGAACGGTGGTCAGGGTGGTCATCAGGATGGGGCGCATACGGGTCTTGCCGGTGGCGATGAGGGCCGCACGGCGCTCCATGCCGCCCATTCGGAGCTGGTTGGTGTAGTCCACGAAGACGATGCCGTTGTTGACGACGGTGCCCATCAGGACGATGAAGCCCATCAGGGAGATCATGGTCAGCTGCTGGCCGGTGAGGAGCAGACCCAGCAGACCGCCGGTGAAGGCCAGCGGCACGGTGAACAGGACGATGAAGGGGGAGAGCAGACTCTGGAACTGGGCCACCATGACGAGGTAGACGAAGGGCAGAGCCAGCCCCATCCACTGCACCATCTCCTTGACCATGTAGTTGACGCTGTCGGACTCGCCGCCCATGGAGAAGGAGCAGCCCTCCGGCATCTCGTCGGAGAGGGCGAAGGCATCCAGCTTCTTTTCCAGCTCACGGGCCTGAACCGTGGTGTTGTAGCCGTCCAGCGTGTTGGCTGTAACGGTGACGTACTGGGTCTGGTTCTGGCTGGTGATGGAGTTGGGTGCACTGCCGGTGACCCACGTTGCGATGTCGCTCAGCTTACAGGTACCGGTGGTGGTGGTGCCGTCGGCGGACATGACAGAGGTCTCAAAGGTGATATCCATCATGTTTTCCTTGGTCACGGGATCGAGGTTGTCGCTGATCTCCACGCTCATGGTTCTGCCGTCCACAGAGACCGGGGTCTGCGCCGTGGTGGTGGTGGCCAGCTTGGCGGCGATCTGCTGGTAGACCTGCGCAACGGTCAGGCCGTAGGAGCGGACCTTGTCGCGGTCGATCTGCAGATTGATGGTGGCATCGCCGCTGCCCAGACCGTTGGTGGCGTTGGCAAAGCCCTCGGTGTCGTTGACGATCTCCACGACCTTCTCGGAGAGCTGGGTCAAGGTATCGGAATCCGCACCGTAGATCTTGACGCTCAGCCCGCTGGCCAGCTGGCTGGTCAGCTCCTGCATCCCGCTGATCTCGACGGTGGCGGTGCAGTCCTCAATGCCGGAGAGGGCATCTTCCAGCGCCTGACGGGCCGTTTCGATCTGGGTGGAGGAGAGGGACTCGTTCAGCATGACGTTGACCTGATAGGTGCCGTAGCTGTTGGCGGCGTTCAGCAGGTCGGTGATGGCGCTGGGCAGACCCAACTGGCCCACATCCATGCCGGCCACACGGGTGTCGGTGGTGATGCCCACTTCCTCCACGTTGTCCACGCTCAGCATGGCGTCGATGGCCTTTTCGGCAATGGCGTAGGAGTCCTCCTTGCTGAGGTCCTTGGTGGTGGTCAGGGTGACGATGGCCTCATTGCTGGTGATGGTGGGCAGCAGCTCCACACCCATGGAGACGACCCGCCAGCCGCAGAAGACCAGCAAAGCCACTGCTGCCACCAGCGGCAGAGCGCGGTGCTGAAAACACCACTCCAAGCTCTTGGCGTACTTGTTCTGGATCTTGTCGAACCACTTGAGCTGCTTCGGCTCCGCCTTTTTCAGAACGGTGGAGGCAGCCGCCGGGACAACGGTGACGGCCACGAGGAGAGAGGCCATCAGGCAGTAGCCGATGCACAGGGACATGGGCTGCATCAGGCTCTTGACGAGGCTGGACGAGAAGACGACCGGCAGGAAGACGCAGACCGAAGTGAGGGTGGATGCCACGATGGACATGCCCACCTGCTTTGTGCCCTGCACGGCCGCGCGGGCGGCGGGCACGCCGCGGCTGCGCAGACGGTAGATGTTTTCAATGACGACGATGGAGTTATCCACCAGCATACCGATGCCCAGCGACAGGCCGGCCAGCGTCATGACGTTCAGGTCCATGCCGGTGAAGTACATCAGCACCACAGCGAACAGGACCGACAGCGGAATGCTGAAGCCGACCACGAGGGTGGGCTTGATGTCCCGCAGGAAGAGAGCCAGCACAATGATGGCCAATGCTGCGCCGATGATCATGCTGCTGAGGATGCTCTTGACGATGATGGTGATATAGTTGCCTTGGTTGGACAGGACGACTACATGGAGGCCGTCGTACTGAGCTTCCAGCTCCTTGAACGCGGACAGGCAGTTGTCCGAGACGGTGCTGGCGCTGGAGCTGGAGCCTTTGTAGATTTTCAGCACGGCCGCGCGCTCGCCGTTCAGGCGGGTGAAGCTGGCCTCGGCGTTATCGATGACCTCCACATCGGCCACGTCCGACAGGCGGACATCGCCGAAGCCGTCCACATGGAGCAGCAGGGCACCGGAGATATCGTCGATGCTGTCGTACTCCTCGCCGACCTTTAGCAGCCACGATTTGCCGCTGGAATCCTTGACGTAACCGGCGGGCATCGAGAAGTTCTGGGCGTAGATGAGCTGCGCCAGCGTGTCGATGTCCAGCATCTTGGAGACGTCGGAGCTGGCCATGGCCTTCTCCTTGGCGTCCTCATAGGTCTGCTTTGCGGTTTCGAGCTGCTTTTCGTACTCGTTCAGCATCTCGCGGGCCTCGGTGAACTGCATATAGGCTTCCAGCTGCTGCTGGGAATAGGTGCCCAAGGCGTCCGAGAAGGTGCTCATCAGGCCGGGGACATCGTCCATCGCCTTGATGACGTCGTTCAGGGTGTTGTAAACGGTGCTCAGGCTCTGCTGCACCTGTAGATCATCGACCAGATCGGTGGCGGTGCTGCCCTCGGTGCCGGTCTCGGTGTTCAGGCGCTCCTGCAATTGCTGCAAGGCGGTGGTCAGCTTATCGGTGATCTCGCGCAGCTCGGACACGATCTCGATCAGGGAGTCGATGTCCTTCATGCCCGTCTCGTTGAACTTGTCCATGACGCGCTGCAAGCCGTCCCGGACGTCGATCAGGGCCTGTTGGATCTCCGGCTCCTGCACCACGGCGATGAGCTGGTTGACGCTGTCCAGCAGGGCCTGTGCCTGTTTGCGGACGGTCTCCACCGCATTGCCGACCTCGCCGCTGTACTGCTGCATCACGGTGTTGGAAACGATCTTATTGAAGTTCTTGAACTGGCGGTTGTACTCCGCACGGCCGGCTTCGATCTGGGCCTCAGCGGCGTCGAGCTGAGCCCGCGCATCGGCCAGTTGGGCGTCGATGACTTCCAGCAGCCGTTCGTTGATGGCGTCCACCTTCTCCTGACTGAGCTGGACTTGCACCATCTTCTCGATCAGGCCGTTGGCGGACACGCTGGACACGCCGCCCTTGCGCTCCACATAAGGCACGAGAGTATCGCTGACAAAATCCGACAGGTCGTACACATCGCTGCCCTCGCGGCTGACGGCCACGGTCATAAAGGCGTTCATGTTCAGGCTGTATTCAATGATCGAAGGCGACAGACAGCTGCTGGGCAGACTGGAGGTGGTCTGGTCCACCTTGTTCGACACTTTGACCAAGGCGCTGTTCATATCCGTACCCTCAGCGAAGTGCATCAGCAGAAGGCTGTAGTTCTCCGCAGAGGTGGCCGTGATGGATTCCACACCCGCCACGGTGCCCAGCGCGTTTTCCATGACGTCAGAGACTTCGCTCTCCACGCGCTCCGGGCTCGCACCGGGATACACCGTGACCACCATCAGGTACGGCGTGTTCACGTCCGGTAAGAGGTTGGTCTGCATGTTGCTGATGGACACGAAGCCCAGCATCAGCACCATGATGACAGCCACCAGAACCGTGAACGGTTTTTTGACACTGAATTTTCCCATTATATCCTACCATTTCCTTACTTTTTGCCGTGCGCTCCACGGCAAGCGCCCTCAAAAGGGCGAGTCTTCCATGATTCCTATTATACACGAGGTCAGAGGGGTTGCAAGAGCGCCGGGTGAATCTTTTGCAAAATTTAGTCAGTTTTCACCGGAGATACGGTTCAGGGCCGAAGATTGTTGCAATTCCGTGGAAATATTTTCGGGATTATGTTATACTATTTGATAGAATGGATTTGTAGGCTCAAATTTTTGAGTGTTTATCGGAATAGTACGAGGAAAACTATGAAAAAAGTGATCTCTGTCCGTTTCAAGGAAAACGGAAAAAGCTATTACTTCGACCCCGCCGGGGCCGAGATCAAAACCGGCGATCACGTCATCGTCGAGACTGCCCGCGGCATCGAGTGCGGCGAGGTGGTGCAGGGCGTCAAGGAAGTGACGGATGCCGCCGTGCCCAAGGCCCTCAAGCCCATCACCCGGATAGCCGACAGCGTGGATGTGCGCCGGATGCGCCAGAACCGCGAGGATGAAAAGCGGGCTTACCACACCTGTCAGGAGTGCATCGCCCGGCACGGGCTGGAAATGAAGCTGGTGGAGGCCGAATATACCCTCGACCGCTCCAAGATCATGTTCTACTTCACCGCCGACGGCCGCGTGGACTTCCGCGAGCTGGTCAAGGATCTGGCCGGCATCTTCCACACCCGCATCGAGCTGCGCCAGATCGGCGTGCGCGACGAGAGCAAGATGATCGGCGGCCTTGGCATCTGCGGCCAGCCCTTCTGCTGCTCCCGCTTTTTGAAGGACTTCCAGCCCGTTTCCATCAAGATGGCCAAGGAGCAGGGTCTCTCCCTGAACCCCACCAAGATCAGCGGCGCGTGTGGCCGCCTGATGTGCTGCCTCGCCTATGAGGAGAGCGCCTACGAGTACCTCAACAGCATCATGCCCATGGTGGGCAGCACCGTCCGCACCCCGGACGGTCTCGGCACCGTGCTGGAAGTGAACCCCGTTTCCGGCTACCTGCGGGTGCGCTGCGGCTCCGAAGCCCTGACCCCCCGGTACTACAAGGTCGGCGTGTGCGAGTATATCAGCGGCGGCAAGCGCGCCCCCCGCCGCCCCGACCCGGACGACGACTATTCCGGCGTGCGCAACCCCGCCCCTGTGGTGGCTGCGGCGGACGCCGACGGTAACCCCTCCGGCTGTGGAAACTGCCCCAAAAAGGCGAAATAATTCCCAGAAAAATGGTGGGAAATCACAGTGGTTAGTATTATAAAACTAACCGTACTTCGTGATTTTCGCTAAAAATCTCCCTCAATTTTCCCGTAAAGTTAGCCGTTGCTTTTGTGCAACCCAACAAAAAATAAAAAAAGCCCTTTACGGCGGTACGGTTAGTCTTGCCTTTTCATTTTTGGTTTGTTAGAATGCAGACAAGGATGAATTCCGGAGCAGCTTGCTGGCACCGTGCGAGGGCAGGCTCCTCCTAAACATTGGCACGGGAAATAAAGGAGAGTTTTATTATGGCACACAAGGTTTCTGACGCATGTGTTGGCTGCGGCGCTTGCGAGGGCGCTTGCCCCGTTGGTGCTGTCACCGTTGAGAACGGTGTTGCAGTTGTGAACGCAGACGCTTGCATCGATTGCGGCGCTTGCGAGGGCGCTTGCCCCACCGGTGCTATCACCGCTGAATAATTTCACGGCGATATCCGTAAAAACGCATCAAAAGCAGCAGACCTGTCCAAAGCGGGTCTGCTGCTTTTTGTTTGCGGGCGGTTTTCCGCCCTGCACAATTTTCCCGGAGATTCCGGCCCGATATTTTGGTAAAGGATTCACGGAACAGATATGGAACATTCCACCGAGATTTTGTATAATAAAACAGAAGTCTTTTGTTCGGCGGCCCACCGCTTCGGGTCGGACGCGCTGCTGCTGGCCCGGTTCACGGAGCCCAAGCGCAGCCAGAAGGCCGTGGACCTGTGTTCCGGCTGCGGCATCGTCAGCTTGGAGTGGCACGACCGGGGCCACCGGGGCGAATGCGCCGCCGTGGAGCTCCAGCCGGAGGCAAGCAGCCTCCTGCGCGAGGCACTGGCCGCACAGGGCATCGACCACATCACCCCCGTCTGCGCCGACCTGCGCACCTACCGGGCGGGGGAGGGCAGCTTCGATGTCTGCGCCTGCAACCCGCCCTACTTTACTGCCGGGTTCCAGAGCAGCGACCCCGCCCGCGCCACAGCGCGGCACGAGACCGACTGCACGCTGGAGGATGTCTGCCGCTGCGGCTTCCGGCTGCTCAAGGACGGCGGGCGGCTCGCGCTCTGCCACCGGCCCGAACGGCTGGCCGAGGTGCTGGCCGTGCTGCGGGCCAACCGCTTGGAGCCCAAGCGCCTCGCCTTTGTGAAGAACAAGCCCGACGCGGCCCCGTGGCTCTTTTTGGTGGAGGCGCAGAAAAACCGCAAGACCGGGCTGCGCATCCAACCGGATGTGCTCATCTCGGCGGGGGCGGCCCTGTACGGGAACAACTGAAATTGGGAGGTCTGTATGGCTGGTACGTTATATATCGTCGCAACGCCCATCGGCAACTTGGACGACATGCCGCCGCGGGTGGCGGCGACCTTTGGTGCGGCGGACTTTATCGCCGCCGAGGACACCCGCGTGACCATGAAGCTGCTGAACTTCCTCGGCCTGAAAAAGCCGATGGTCAGCTACTATGAGCACGCTTTGCAAAAAGGCGAAGGCATCCTGCGCCGCATCGAGGCGGGGGAGAACTGCGCCCTTTGCTCAGACGCCGGAATGCCCTGCGTCTCCGACCCCGGCGAGGTCATCGTCCGGGATGCGCTGGCCCGCGGCATCAAGGTCGTGCCGGTGCCCGCCGCCTCGGCCTGTGTCACGGCGCTGGCGGTTTCGGGGCAGGACACCTCCCGCTGGGTGTTCGAGGGCTTCCTGCCCGTGAACAAAAAGCAGAAGCGGGAGCGCTTGGCCGAATTGCAGGGCGAGAAGCGGACGGTCATTTTCTACGAAGCGCCGCACAAACTGCGCACCACGCTGGACGATCTGGTGACGGCCTTCGGCACTGAGCGGAGCATCACCCTCTGCCGCGAGCTGACCAAGCTCCACGAGGAGATCTGGAAGACCACCCTCGGCGAGGCACAGACCCACTACGCCGAAAATGAGCCCCGCGGCGAGTATGTGCTGGTCATGGCCGGGGCACCCGCCGCCGAGACCGAAGAGAGCCTGACGCTGGAACAGGCCGCCCAGCGCGCCTTAGACCTGACAAGCGAGGGTTACGGCCCCACCGCCGCCGCCAAAGCCGCCGCGCAGGGGACCCCGTATTCCAAGAGCGAGGTCTACAAGCAGATGCTGGCCATGCAGAATAACTAAATTTTAGGAGGACGTTGTCCCGTGACGAAACTTTTGATCCTGAGTGACAGCCACAACAGCACCGGAGCTGTCGAGCGCATTCTTCATGCGGAAAACGATGCGACCGCCGTGATCTTTCTCGGCGACGGTCTGCGCGATCTGGAAGAGGCCCTGACGCTCTACCCGAAAATGAAGGTCTATGCGGTGGCCGGAAACTGCGATTTTGGCGCGCTGGAGCCGCTGGACGGTCTGGCCGCCTTCGATCAGGTCGTCGTCTTCTATACCCACGGCCATATGTATGGCGTAAAATACGATCTGGATACGCTCACCGATGCCGCCGCCGCCCGCGGGGCCGAGGTGGCCCTGTTCGGACACACCCATATCCCGGTGGCCGAGCAGCGCGGCAAGGTGTTTTTGTTCAACCCCGGCTCCTGCGGCCGGTGTTATACCGGCCCCAACACCTACGGTGTGCTGACGCTGGACCAAGGGAAGATCATCTCCCACGAACACAAAGAGGTACCACATCCATGAGCATCAACGAGGTGCGTTATCTGCCCGAATGCGGCAGCACCAACGCCTATGTGAAAGAGCATTTCGAGGAGTTCGGCCCGGTGGGCGCGGTCTACACCACCAACCAGACCGCCGGCCGGGGGCGGCTGGGCCGCAGCTGGGTCAACGCGGAGGGCAAGGCGCTGTACTACACCGTCGCCATCCGGGAGCCGCTGGCGCAGCCCGCCACCCTGCCGCTGCTGGCAAGCCTTGCCGTGCGCAGCCAGCTCAAGCTGCGCTACGGCGTGGACTGCCAGATCAAGTGGCCCAACGACCTTTTGCTGAACGGCAAGAAGATCGTCGGCATCCTGTGCGAATCCGTCTCCTACGGCTACGAGCAGCAGGGCCGGGGCATTCTGTGCGGCATCGGCATCAATCTGGCCCAGCCCCAGAGCTATTTTGACGCAGCGGACCTGCCCCACGGCACCTCGCTGGCGCTGCAGGGAGCAGCCGTTGATCTCGCCGCCGACCCGCAGTGGCTGGCCGAGGGCCTGACCGATTTCGGCTTCGATCGCCCGATGTACGTCTTCGCGCGGGAAGGGTTTGCCCCCTTCCGGGAGGAATACAAGGCCGCCTGTGTCAACATCGGCCGCCGCGTGACCTTTGACCTGCCGGGCGGCGGGCAGGGCGCGGGCGAAGCCATCGACGTGGACGAAGAGGGCCGCCTCGTCGTCCGCACGGACAGCGGCGAAGAGCACGTCTTCACCGGCGAAGTCTCCGTCCACGGCATTTACGGGGCGGTGTAAGCGGCATCACCCTCTCCGTCATCGCTGCGCGATGCCACCTCTCCCGAAGGGCGAGGTTTATTCGGAATCCTTTATCAAGAAAAACAAGAACCCCCTCCGGCGCTTGCGGTACACCGGAGGGGGTTCCTGCTTTTTGGGGTATTGCTTTGGTGTGAGGAGGAATCATGTGCAAGGGAGACGGTTGCGGCCCCGCTCCCTTGTGCTCTATAGTATACCCGATTTCGGAACAAAAGTCATTACATTCTTGTAAATTCTTGTGAAACTTTTATGACAGCATCGTGATTTTTCGCGTCCATGACATAGTGCTGCGCATTTTCGACGTTGTGTGCAGCCTGTTCGGCGGAGATGGTTTTGATGACCCGCGCCGGGACGCCGACGGCCACGGAGCCGTCCGGGATGACCATCCCTTCCGGCACCAGCGCCCCGGCCCCGATGATGCAGTTTTTCCCGATGACGCAGTGGTTCAGCAGGGTGGCGTGCATCCCGATGAGGCTGCCGTCCCCCACGGTGCAGCCGTGGACAAGGGCGCTGTGGCCCACCGTGACATTTTTGCCCAGCGACACGGCTCCGCCGGGGTCGCAGTGGAGCACCGCGTTATCCTGCACGTTGGTATTCTCGCCAAGGGTCAGGGTGCCGTCGTCCCCGCGCAGCACCGCCCCGTACCAGACGCTCGAACCGGTTTCCAGAATCACATCGCCCAGCACCGTGGCATTGGGGGCCACAAAGGCCGCGCCGCGGTCTTGGGGCGTTTTTCCACCAAAGGAAACGATCATTGTTGAAAAACCACCTTTCTCTTTTGCTTCTTTTATGGTATTCTTTTAATAGTTCTTTTTCAACCCCCATCGTGGAAGCCGGGAACTTCCGAAGGAGCTTTTGACCATGTACATCCATTCCTTTGCGCGCCGGGTGCTGGCGCTGGTGCTGACCGCCGCCATCGCGGCGGCGGCTGCGCTGCCCGGCTTTGCCGTTTACGCCATGCCCATCCAGACCGCTTACCCGCAGGAGTCGATCTATCTCTTCGATGCCGACACCGGGGAAGTCCTTGTGGAGCAGAACCCCGACCTGCCCCGCTGCGTTGCCAGCCTGACCAAGATGATGACCGCCCTGCTGGTGATCGAGCGCGGAAATGACCTGAACGCGGAGATCACCATCCCGGACAGCCTGACGCCGGAGTTTGCAGCCATCAAGGCAGACCGGGGCCACACCATCGGCCTACAGGCGGGGGAGACCGTCCGCCGCATCGACATGCTCTACGCGATGCTGCTGCCCAGCGCCAACGATGCGGCCAGCGTCCTCGCCAGTGACGATGCCGGGGGCGACCTTGCGGCCTTTGCAGCCCGAATGAATGCCCGCGCGGCTCAGCTGGGCTGCACCTCCACCCAGTTCACCTGCGCCCACGGCCTCTACGACACCGGCAACTACTCCACGGCCCGCGATATGGCCAAGATCGCGCTGGCATGCTACGCGAACCCTGCTTATCGGCGGATCGCCGACGCCACGGCTTACGAGCTGCCCGCCACCAATGTGCATCCCGCCCGGACCGTGACCACCACCAACAAGCTCCTGCAGCCCGCCAGCGCCTATTATCGCAGCTACGCCCACGGGATGAAGACCGGTTTCACCACCCAAGCGGGGCGGTGCTTCGTCACCTTTGCCCAGCAGAACGGCCACACCTACGGCCTTGTGATCTTGGGTTCCAACAGCCAGAACATCTTCCGCGAGGCCGCCGAGCTGTTTGACTGGGCCTTCACTCGCCCGGAACTCCATCCGGCACCGGCGGAAACTGCCCCGGCGCCCGAAAAGTACACGTTGTTCTCGTTCTGGCAGAAACTGCTGGGATGATCTGAATCTTTTGGGAGGATATGCTCATGCAAAAAAACACCTTCTTCCGCCGGGCCGCTGCCCTGCTGCTGACGGCTGTGCTGGCCGTCTCGGCTGCACTGCCGGGTCTGGCCGTGTACGAGATGCCCATCCAGACCGCCAATGAGGGCGAATCGGTCTACCTGTTCAACGCGGACATCGACAAGCCCATCTTGGAACAAAACATCGACCAGCAGCGCTACATCGCCAGCCTGACCAAGATGATGACGGCCCTGCTCTTCCTCGAAAGCGGCAAAGATCTGAACGCGGAGATCACCATCCCCACCAGCCTGACGCAGGAGTTCAAGGACATCCAGAACGCCAATGGCAGCACCATGAACCTCCGCATCGGCGAGACGGTGCGCCGCATCGACCTGCTGTACGGGCTTCTGGTCGCCAGCGCCAACGACGCCGCCAGCGTCATCGCCAGCGACGTGGCGGACGGCAGTCTGCCCAACTTTGTGGCCATGATGAACCAGAAGGCGCAGGAGCTGGGCTGCACCTCCACCAGCTTTACCTGCGTGCACGGCCTGTATGACTACGGCAACGTCTCCTCGGCCCATGACCTCGCCCTCATCGCGTCGGCCTGTGCCGCCAACGAGACCTACATGAAGGCCGCCAACACCCTGAGCTACACCCTCCCGGCCACCAACCTGCACCAGAACGAGCGGACCATCACCTCCACCAACCTGATGCTGAACCCGGAGTACCCCTACTACCGCGACTACATCCGCGGCATGAAGACCGGCTTCACCACGCTGGCGGGCCGCTGCTACGTCACCTTTGCCCAGAAAGGCGGCCACACCTACGGGCTGGTCATCCTCGGCTCCGATCTCGACAACATCTACAAGGAAGCTTCCGAGCTGCTGGACTGGGCTTTCGCCAGCTTTGCAGACCGTCAGCTCGTGGATACCGAAACGCCGCTGACCACAGTCCCGCTGACCAAGTGCCGCAGCGAGGAAGCCGTGGAGCTCTATGCCGCCGAACCCCTCAGCGGCTACGGCCACGCCGACGACAAGGTGACCTGCAGCTTCGAGCTGCCGGAGAGCGTCTCCGCCACCGTCAAGAGCGGTGCCGTCCTCGGCGAGGCCACCGTCTATCTGGACGGCTACGAGGTGGGCAAGGTCAGCCTCGTGACCCATCAGGAATACGTCTCCGACTTTCGCACCGACCTCAAAAGCACCCTGCTCCTCATGGCGGCTCTGGTGCTCATTCTTGCGGTCCTCAGCTTCGTCACCATGGTCGCCAGCGGCGGTTCGCTGAACCTGAACCGTAAGCACCGCACCCGGAGAAGATAAGATATTTTCAGCATGATAACAAGAAAAGCAGCCGCAAATGCGGCTGCTTTTCTCGTTCAGAAGCTTCTGAATTTTGCGGCCAGCACAGACAGAACGATCTTCGGGTTGACCTGTGCGCTGATGCGCTGCATGGCGGCATCGGCGGCTCCCAGCGCCTTGCGAGCGGCATCGCCCTGCACCGGGGAGCGGGGGCTGCTGCGCAGCCCGGCAGCGGCGACGGCCCGGAAATCGGCCAGCAGGGCAGCCGCACCGGCTTTATCCTTTTCGTAACCGGCCAGCAGGACGGCGGCGGCGTAGCTGTCCTTCGCGGCGGCGGCCTTGGCCAGCGTCAGGGCCTGTTCCACCTGCTCGCGGCGGGCGTCGTCCCGCGCGGCGGCCAGCACTGTGCCGATGTGGCCGTCGAAAAGCTCACTGTACAGGGCCGCCGCCTTGGCGTCCACTCCCTGCTTCGTGCAGTAGCGAGCGCAGTCGGCAGGGGAGACGGGGGCCATGGCAAAGCTGATGCAGCGGCTCCGGATGGTGGGCAGCACGCCCGCCAGCGAATCCGCCGTCAGCAGAAAGAGCACGCCCTCCGGCGGCTCCTCCATGACCTTCAGCAGGGCGTTGGCCGATTCCTCGTTCATCCGCTCCACATGGTAGAGCAGGACGGCGCGGCCCTCCGCCGAAAGGCTGGTGTTGAAGATCTCCGACCGCATGGCCGTGACCTGACCGACAAGATATTTTCCGCCGGAACCCATGCCGGTGACCGAGATGGCCTCCCGCACGACTCCCGTTTCGATCTGGCCGCTGTCGCGCTTGCCGGCCTTTGCCACGGCACGGCAGCATTCGCCCCGTACAAGCGCCTCAGCGGGCGCTCCGCCTTGGGGGTAAAGATAATCGGCCGCAACGCAGCGGGCCGCGAAACCGGCTCCCAGCCCCTCCTCGCCCACCAAAAGGACGCTGTGGGTCAAGCGGCGGCTGTCCAGCATGAGGCGAACGCTGGATTTCAGCTCCGCGTTGCCTTCCAATCGATCCAGCATCATCGGCGGTTCTTCCTCTTCCACTGTTCACGGCGGACCCACGCGCGGACACTGCGCCACGCCTGCGGGCCAAAGAAGACGAGGAAGTTCACCATGCAGAGCAGATAGTTCAGCTTGCCCGCTGCCCCGGCACCGAGGAAGCTGAGCAGCCACAGCGCCCCCGCGAACAGGCCGAAGTACTTCACCCGGATGGGGATGACGAAGAAGAGCAGCACCTGAACCTCCGGGTAAAGCATGGCAAAGGCCAGCAGCAGCGACAGGGACAGGCAGTAGGTATCGGCGTAGCCCGTCAGCAGACAGGCCGCCACCGCGCCCACCATGCCCAACAGGATATAAAGGTTGAAGCGAAAATCGCCCCACTCGTTTTCCAGCGCGCTGCCGATGAACCACGTGAAGTAGATGCCCAGCACCACGCTCAACGGTCCGCCGCCCGAAAACGGAACGAACACAAAGGTGATGACCCGCCAGAGCTGACCCACCAGCAGGGCGGTGCGGTTCAGGCTCAGGTAGAGTGAGATATACTGATTGACGAACAGCTCCACGGCGTAGACCAAGATCTGCGCGCCGACCAAGATCGAGATGAGGTTCGGGATGCAGATGCGGCCATACTTCCGCTCCAGTTTGGTAAGCCAGTTCATAGGCAGACGCCTCCATGATCGTAGAATTTGCCCCGGTCAGACGGGGCTGTGTGTATTTTTTATTGTACCATGTTTGGCCGGCCCATTCAAGGAACTCCCTGTGAACAAAGGGCTTAGCTGTCGCCGTGGGGGAGTGCCAAAACGGCCGGTTGTATCCATTTTTGGTGCCGCCGGATGGACTTATCCACTTTTTCCACGGTGTTTTCCACTGAATTTGTGAAAAAGAGGGGCAGTTTCCCACGGTGTTTTCCACTTTTTCCACCGAGTTTTCAACAGGTGCGGAGACTGATTTTTATACGTGATGTATTTCCCTGCATTTTCCATGGAGGGTTTTGGGGAGAAATGCAGGAGAATTTTCTTTTTTCCAAAAGAAAGTCGAGGCCTTTTCTTTTCTTTTTTCACCGACTTTCCGCCAAGCCATTCCGCATTCTCCCCGTTGGAATTTGAGCCCCTGAGTTTTCCACATCCCGCAATGTATAAAACTGCGGTGTTGAAAACTGTAAAAAAGAGAACGGGTGCAGCCGCGGCAAAACCGCAGAGACATCCGTTCTCCGAACGTTTTACATCATATTCCGGAACACGAGCTGCGCGATCTGGAAGTAGAGGATCAAGCTGCACGCATCGACGATGGTGGTGATGAAGGGCGTCGCCATAATGGCCGGGTCGGCTCCCAGCTTCTTGGCGGCCAGCGGCAGCATACCGCCCACCAGCTTTGCCAGAATGACACTGAAGAACAGCGACACGCTGACCACGACAGCATAGCCCAGCACGTTCTCGTACTGGCCTGCAAAGACGAAGGTGTACATCAGGTAGATGCGCAGACCGTTCACAAGGCCCAGAACTGCGCCCACGATGGCGGAAACGCGGAGCTCCTTGCCGAGAACTTTCAGGAAATCGGAAGGCTCCACCTCGCCCAGCGCAAGGCCGCGAACCATCAGGGTGCTGATCTGGTTGCCGCAGTTGCCGGCGGTATCCATCAGCATAGGCATGAAGGAGACCAGCAGGGGAAGGCTGACGAACGCTTCCTCGTAGTGAGTGGTGACCATGCCGGTGAAGGTCGCCGACAGCATCAAGATCAGCAGCCAAGGGATGCGCTGCTTGGCGTGGGTCCAGACGCTCGTACCAAAATAGGTCGTTGCATCGTCATCCGGCAGAATAGCAGCCATCTTCTGCATATCCTCGGTGGACTCGTCGGTCAGGACGTCGATGGCATCGTCGATGGTGATGATACCGACGAACATGCCCTCGTTGTCCAGAACAGGCATGGCGGTGAAGTCGTAGCGCTGCATCTCGCGGGCCACATATTCCTGATCGTCCGTGACCTTCACGGTGACCACATTATCGTCCATGATGTCCTCAATGGGAGTCTGTGGGTCGGCCAGCAGCAGACTGCGGGCTGACACAACGCCCAGCAGACGGTTCCGCTCCACCACGTAGTTGGTGTAGACCGTCTCGGCGTTCTCGCCCTGTCGGCGGATGGCGGCCAGCGCCTCGCTGACGTTCATATCCTTCCGCAGACGGACGTATTCGGGGGTCATCAGGCTGCCGGCCGAGCTTTCGGGGTAGTTCAGCAGTTTGTTCAGGCTCTCACGGGTCTGCTTGGAGGATTTCTCCAGCACCCGCTTGACGACACCGGCGGGCATATCTTCCAAAAGGTCGGCTGCGTCGTCCAAGCTCATCTCTTCGATGGCGCTGACCAGCTCGATATCCGAAAACGCATTGACCAGATCGTCGCGGGCCTCATCGGACATATAGGCAAAAGCTTCCGTTGCGACGTCCTTTTTCAGCAGACGGAAAACCACAAGGCGGTTATTCTCGTCCAGCTCTTCCAACAGCTCCGCCAAGTCGGCGGGCTGCTCTTCCTCGGTGACCTCACGCAGCTTCACGTACTGCTTTTTCACCAGCATCTTGAGCAGACGGCTCTTGGTCAGCATTTCGGGGTTGGCCTTGACCTCTTCGTCCTTGGCCTCTTCCTCTTCAGCGTCGCGCACGTCCTGCTTGAGGTCCTCGGTAGCTTCTTCGTTCAGGTCTTCGGCCAGCTTCTGCCGCACCTCTGCAGGGATATCAGTGGGCAGTTCGGGCACGGGGAGCGAGGCTTCCGGTGCCCCAGTCTTCTTTTCTTCCAGTTCCATTTTGTGTTCCTCCTTACCGTTTCCGGCGGATCGGACAGCTCACAAAACAAAAAGCGCCGCCCAGCGCAGGATGGGGCCTTCCGCCCTTACCGCGCACAAAGCCGCGCCCTTTCTCCCCGCTGAGAAGTACCAAACGGCACCTCTTACCGGGCAAAAAAGGCGAACGCAGCTGCTTTTTGCTGTTGCTGTTTCGCAGTTGATCCGTGTCTTCGACTATGATCCGGGTCCATTGTCCTGCGTTCACCTCCTAAAATTCTTTTCCACTTTTTATTATAGCGTTCACGAAAAGGCCGGTCAACCCTAAATCCGCCAAAAGACGAGGGAAATTTCCGTCAAAAACGCAGAAAGCCCCTTCCAGCACTTGCGGAACGCTGGAATGGGCTTTCTGTTCGGATATTGCCTTGGTGTGAGGAGGAATCATGTACAAGGAATCGGTTGCGGCCCCGGTTCCTTATGCCCGTAGTATAGCACAGAATGGGTTGTTTTTCATGAAAAACCTATGAAGAAAGTGTAAAATAGGGCAGGCACAAAAATACGCCCCGGTCACCGTTGCCGGTGAGCGGGGCGCTAAAAACGGGATTCGTTTTTGACTGCGGCAAGATCCCTGCGAAGCAGGTCTTATGCCGTAGGCGGAGCAAGGTATCTGCAAGCAGACCTTATGCTCCTGACACACGCGGGGTGTGCTTTCAAGGACCCTCGCGGGCGCTTTGGTATTTCAAACACCCGGCTCCCTGCGGATCAATGCCGCAGGAGAGCGTGGGAATGAAATCAGAGTTTCGCTTGCAAAAGCGGAAGCGTTGTACGTTCTTCTGCTTGGAATTTCAGCTCTCACCTGCCACAGTTTCGCACTGCTGCGTTGCGCAGTAACCGCCAGTGCGGAGCAGCCGCCTTTCGGGCTAGGGTGCCGCTGCGGCCCGTTCAAACCAGAATTTCCAAAGAAAGATTACTTGTACAGCTCGACCAGACGGGTCAGATGCTCGTAACGGTCGTTTGCAACCTGCTCGTTGCGTGCGAACAGCTGCTTTGCACGATCCGGGAAGGCACGAGTCAGGCGGCTGTAACGGGTCTCGTTTGCCAGCAGTGCCTGATACTTCTCGGCGTCGACAGCCTTGGAGGTCAGAGTGAACGGGTTCTTGCCCTGAGCCTTGTTGGCCGGGTTGAAGGTGAACAGGTTCCAGTAACCAGCCTCGACAGCCTTCTTCATCTCGTTCTGGCAGTTGGTCATGCCGCCCTTGACACCGTGCAGCTCGCAGGGAGCATAGCCGATGATCAGAGACGGGCCGGGATAAGCCTCAGCCTCAGCAATTGCCTTGACAGCCTGATTCATGTTAGCACCCAGAGCGATCTGAGCAACATAGATGTAGCCGTAAGTCATTGCGATCTCAGACAGGCTCTTCTTGCTGATCTCCTTACCAGCAGCAGCGAACTGGCAGACTTCACCAATGTTGGAAGCCTTGGATGCCTGTCCACCGGTGTTGGAGTACATCTCAGTATCGAAGACCATGACGTTGACATCCTCGCCGGAGGCCAGAACGTGATCCAGACCGCCGAAGCCGATGTCGTATGCCCAACCGTCGCCACCGAAGATCCAGACGGACTTCTTCGCGATGAACTCCTTGCTCTTCAGGATCTCAGCGGACTCGGTGCAGCCAGCGGCAGCAGCCTTCTCCAGCTCAGCGATCAGAGCCTTAGCGGGTTCGTCGTTGGCCTTGGTGTTGTTCTTGGTCTCCATGAACTTGTCGAACGCAGCCTTCAGCTCAGCGGAAGCCTTGTCAGAACCAGCGACCTCAGCGATGCGCTTGATCAGGTTCTCACGGACGGTCTTCTGGCCGAGGTACAGGCCCAGACCATGCTCAGCGTTATCCTCGAACAGGGAGTTGCACCATGCAGGACCATGGCCGCTGTCCTTGTTGACGGTGTACGGAGAGATGGAAGCGGTACCGCCCCAGATAGAGGAGCAGCCGGTAGCGTTGGAGATGTACATCTTCTCGCCGAACAGCTGAGTGATCAGGCGAGCATAAGAAGTCTCGGCACAGCCTGCGCAGGAGCCAGAGAACTCCAGCAGCGGCTGGTTGAACTGAGAACCGATGACGGTATCATCAGCAAACTTGGAAGGCTTCTTGGAGATGTTGGCGACGCAGTAGTCGAAGACTGCCTGCTGATCTGCCTGAGACTCCTGCGGGACCATGGCGATTGCCTTGGTGGGGCAGACGGTGACGCACTCGCCGCAGCCCATGCAGTCCAGAGGAGACACAGCCATGACAAACTTGTACTCGTTTGCCGGGCGGTTGTCGCGGCTCTTGGTCTGTGCGGGAGCAGCAGCCAGCTCGTCAGCAGTCAGCTGGAAGGGACGGATGGTTGCATGAGAGCACACGAATGCGCACTGGTTGCAGCCAACGCACTTGGAAGCATCCCACTCAGGGACATTGACGGCAGTGCCGCGCTTCTCATATGCAGAAGCACCCTGCTCCCACTCGCCGTTTGCATTTGCAACGAAAGCGGAGACGGGGAGGCTGTCGCCGTCCATACGAGCGATGGGCTCCATGACGTCGCGGATCTGCTTGACCAGTTCCGGACGGCCAGCGAGAGCCTTCGGGGCGGGATCGGCTTCGGGGTTGGACCAAGAAGCGGGGACATCGACCTTGTGGATCGCGTCAACACCGGCATCGATGGCCTTCCAGTTCATCTCAACGACGTCCTGACCCTTCTTGCCGTAGCTCTTCTGAGCTGCCTGCTTCATGAAGTTGACG
>QWCB01001010.1_pt1 | contig 28963 bp, 21 predicted proteins | sample 1972511 | NCBI WGS metagenome assembly QWCB01 (sample SAMN09866719, study PRJNA288562) | Human gut metagenome isolate term5_stool, whole genome shotgun sequencing... | isolation source: gut | host: Homo sapiens | place: USA: California | reverse complement strand
CAGCTTTATGCTTTGGCGCAACTTGTAAAAAAATGAAATACGGTCATCGCGGCGCAAACTTCCCGGTAAAAAATCTTTCTAATGAAAGAACATACATCTCAAGTCAAAACCACAGTTACATTGTGTCTGATGAAAATCTGCCGAATAATTTAAAAGTTTCTTATATAAATGCAAACGACAAAACGATTGAAGGACTTGAATATGAAAATCTGAATATTAAGTCTTTTCAATTCTTGCCGGAAGCTTCAGACACAAGATTTATAATTGATGAGTTCTTAAAAATGGCGGGAGGTAAAAATGATTGATCCAAGTATAAAAAAGATAATGGTTATCGGAAGCGGTCCCATAGTTATCGGCCAGGCCGCTGAATTTGACTATGCAGGAACTCAAGCTTGTCGTTCACTTAAAGAGGAGGGAATGGAAGTTGTTTTAGTCAACTCTAATCCTGCCACAATAATGACCGACAAAAATATTGCCGACAAAGTATATATCGAACCGCTAAATATAAAAACTCTTACAAAAATAATAGAAGTTGAAAGACCCGACTCTCTTTTGCCTACTTTAGGCGGACAAACGGGACTGAATCTTTCAATGGAACTTGAAGAAAAAGGTATTTTATCGAAATACAATGTAAAACTCATAGGTATAAAATCCGAATCTATTAAAAAGGCCGAAGATCGTCTCGAATTCAAAAACACAATGGCAAAAATCGGCGAGCCCTGTATCACTTCAAGAGTTGTTAATGATGTTGAAGATGCAGTTGATTTTGCAAACGAAACCGGCTATCCGCTTATTGTTCGTCCGGCTTATACTCTTGGCGGCAGCGGTGGCGGAATTGCTTACAACGAATCCGAGCTTCGTGATATTTCAGAAAACGGTCTTCGTTTATCTCGTGTTACCGAAGTTTTAATCGAAAAAGATATTTCAGGTTGGAAAGAAATTGAATTTGAGGTAATGCGCGACTCAGCCGGGAACGCAATAACGATTTGCTGTATGGAAAACTTTGACCCGGTCGGCATTCATACCGGAGACTCTATTGTCGTAGCACCGTCTCAGTCACTTACAGATCCTGAATACAAAATGCTACGAAAAGCCGCTCTGAATATAATAAATGAGCTTGATATTGCAGGTGGTTGTAATGTTCAGTTTGCTTTGAAGCCCAATTCTTTTGACTATGCGGTAATTGAAGTTAATCCACGCGTATCGCGTTCATCTGCCCTTGCTTCAAAAGCCACAGGATACCCAATTGCAAGAGTTGCTTCAAAAATCGCGCTCGGTCTAAATCTTGACGAAATTAAAAATGCAGTAACGGGCAATACTTACGCCTGCTTTGAACCGACTGTGGATTACATAGTTTGTAAACTCCCAAAATGGCCTTTTGACAAGTTTGTAACCGCAAAGAGAACGCTCGGCACTCAAATGAAAGCGACCGGCGAAGTAATGTCTATTGCCAAAAGCTTTGAAGCCGCTCTTTTAAAAGCAGTTCACTCAATAGAAGAAAACATCGATTCTCTTTTAATTCCCGATCTAACAAGTTTAAGTAAAGAAGAACTTATTAAACGCGCTCATAATATGGATAACCTGAGACTTTATGTTCTCTGTGCCGCAATATATAAAGATGTTGATTTACAGACCCTATATGACATAACAAAAATAGATCTTTGGTTTTTGAAAAAATTAAAAAATATCATAGATATGGAAAAAGTTTTGGAAACCGGTGTCTGTGATCCGGAAACTTTACTTAAAGCAAAATGTCTCGGTTTTACCGACAAACTTATTGCCGAAAAAATCGGAACAAATGAAAAAGCAATTTATCATTTAAGAAAGCTATGGAACATAAAAGCGGGATTCGCGGTTGTAGATACCTGTGCCGCTGAATTTGAAGCACAAACTCCATATTTTTATTCTGATTACAATATTGAAAACGAAGCAAAATCGGAGAAAACAAGAAAAAGAGTCTTGGTTTTAGGTTCCGGACCAATAAGAATCGGTCAAGGAATTGAATTCGATTATTGTTCGGTTCACTGTGTAAAAGCGCTGAAAGAAAGCAATATTGAGACAATAATAATAAATAACAATCCTGAAACCGTTTCGACTGATTTTGATATCGCTGACAAACTCTATTTTGAACCACTAACTCCCGAATATGTTCAAAATGTTGTCGAACTAGAAAAACCTGACGGTGCAGTTGTTCAATTTGGCGGACAAACTGCTATCAAACTCACAAAGACCTTGAATGATTTAGGTGTTAAAATTTTGGGCACTGACGCCAATCATGTCGACGCTGCCGAAGACAGAGAAAGATTTGATGAAATTCTTGAAATTTGTAAAATTGACAGACCAAAAGGAAAAACTGTTTTCACGACAAAAGAAGCTCTGTCTGCTGCCAATGACTTAGGATATCCGGTTTTAGTAAGACCTTCTTATGTTCTCGGCGGTCAAGGTATGCAGATTGCCGTAAGTAATGAAGACATTACGGAATTTATGGAAATAATCAAAAGAACTGTTCCCGACTTAAAAGAACATCCTGTGCTTGTAGATAAATATATTATGGGTAAAGAAGTTGAAGTTGACGCTGTCTGCGACGGAACGGATATTTTGATTCCGGGAATTATGGAACATATTGACAGAGCCGGTATTCACTCAGGTGACTCTATTTCCGTCTATCCCGCATCATCGCTTTCAAAACAAGTTAAAGCGACCATTGTCGAATATACGCGAAGACTTGCAGGAGCGTTGAATGTAATCGGAATGATGAATATACAATTTATCGTCAAACACGGAATCGTATATATTATTGAAGTAAACCCGCGTGCCTCAAGAACCGTTCCCTATATCAGTAAGGTAACCGGAGTGCCTGTTATTGCACTTGCAACTAAGACCATGCTCGGCGAAAAAATCAAAGATATGGGATATGAACCGGGACTGTTCCCCGAAACAGGATATTATGCCGTTAAGATGCCCGTATTTTCATTTGAAAAGATCAAACAGGCTGAGACCTCTCTCGGACCCGAGATGAAATCGACCGGTGAGATTTTGGGTATTTCAAAGAGTTTTGATGAAGCTCTTCTCAAAGCTTTCGAAGGTGCAAATGTTTCACTTCCAAAGGACGGAAAAATCATTGTAACCGTACGAAATAAAGATAAAGAAGAAATCACTTCAATCTTAAAATCAATTGACACGTCCAATTTCACAATATACGCAACACCCGGAACCAATAAGGCGTTGAATGAAGCCGGAATAAAATCAATTCCCGTAAATAAACTAACGGGACCATCTCCAAATATCAAAGAACTTATTCAAAAAGGCGATATTTCTTTGATAATCAATACGCCCACAAGAGGAAGATCTCAAAACCGAGACGGATTTAAACTTCGCCGATTTGCTGTTGAAGTCGGAGCGCCTTGCCTTACCTCTTTAGATGCGGCGGCATCCTTGCTTAAAAGTACAACTTTAACTCCTGATGATACAGTCAATATAACGGATATAGCAAAAATATAAATTTATATTTACGCAAACAACCCTTGCATAACGCAAGGGTTGTTTTATTGTTAAAGTTTTATTTAGGGCTTTTTTATTAAGAAGCTTTTTCCAAAATTTCCAAGCTGTTGTCTTTTGTGTTTTCTTTGGTCTCTTTTGAATTTTCTTTATTTGAAAAATCCGGAGATATTATTTTATTGTCTTTTTCTTCTTTTAAAATGGCTTGCTCATCGGATTTTGTCGTCACTTTTTCAGAATTTTTATTTCCTTTTAAAGCGTCTTTATAAAGTTTCATTTCATCTTTCGTCTTGTAGTTTAATATTGTTGCATTGTTGTCGCTTGTAAAGTTTGTGTCATAACCATATGAATACATGGCATCCCCAACAAATACAGACATCTTTTCTTTAAGACTTGCAGGAAGCATTGACTTTACTTTGTCTGCTTTGACGAAAGTTTTTATTGTTTTGCCTACATTCACATCTCCTATTATTTGAGCAATTCCGACAATAGATTGTGAATTAACATTCGAGAAAAGCCTTTTCCTTAAAAGTGATTTCTTTTGCATTCTTTCACTGAAAGTCATTGGTCTTCTATTAAGCGCAAACATTTCTTTAATAATCGCCTTATTTAAATCTTTTGTAAATGAAGGACTTATGATTTTTCCGGCATTTATTGTGTAATTAGAAAGTATATCATCAGTTAACATCGGATAAGCTTTATCGATTATAGTTGACAAAAGTCCATCCACCAATTCATCGCTGTTTTGCATAACATCGGTTATCCACTGAGGTTGGTTTGAATCAGTTCCGTCCTGATTTGACTGAACAATTATATTTGCCATTTCTTTTAATGTGTGTCCGGGAGCAACTTCATAGTTTAATATAGTCGGAATAAGCTCATCAATGAGTTTGTAAACAGCTTTAGGATCTTTAATAATCTTTTCTTCAGTGGTTTTGATAACATCATCCAAAGTTTTAATAACGGCTTCATCTGTAACACTTACGTCAAACCATTCAAGATCGTTATTATAAGCTGTCGTGCTTCCCTTAACTCTTATTCTGTTTTTTTCGGGTTCATAGAAAATTTTTGCGCTAATATGGGAATTATCGGTTGAAGCAAATTGTTTTTCTAAAGCATCATTCTCATTTTGCGGAAGGGAAGATTTTATAGCGTCAATCACAAAATCCTTGATATTGAAATTTTTTATTCCCTTTGACTGACCGATTACATCATTTAAGAATCCTTCCAGGCCTTGAGGATTACTTTTAATCTTATTCAAATATTGATCTACATAGTCTCGCGCCATCAGATTGAGGAATCCCTCATCAATATTATTTTTAGATGCATATGCCTTTACATCGGTAATATAATTGCCGTTTTCATCTTTATAATCTATATTTTTAATATGTCTTGTTTCAATTTGCGCAAGTTCTGTTTGATTCTTAATGTCATTTGTAAGTGTAATGTATCTAAACGGGCTGGGATAGGTTACTGTTGAACCGGTTTCAATGTCATTCAATTCAAAATCTTTGCCGTAGTCTGTATTTTGAAGTTGCGCAATATCATTTGCATGAACATGACCTGTGAATACATGTTTTATTCCTGCTTTTGCATATCTGATTCCGGCTTCCTTGTAGTTATCAACCAAGAAGTCTTTTGCAAGTGTCGGTTCCATAGTGAAGTGAGGAACAACTGAGTGATGCTGTATTACAAAAACAATGTCTCCTCTTTTTTTTGCTTCAGCGGTTTTTTCTTCTATCCATTTCAGTAAATCTTGAGATACTTTTCCGCCGGTTTCATGTTCGTTTGTTTTTGTTGATGTAGCATCCGGAGTGTATTTACAAACGTCTGCTGCAATTATTGTAAAACCTTCTTTCGGTCTTGCGACATATGAAAGTCCACCCTGTTTTGTCTCGTTTGTATACATTTCCACTTCATCATTATAAGTGACATTCTTATAAATCTCCTTGAATTCTCCCGGGGTAGTCTTTCTTGTCTTTTTAGTAGAATTTTTTCCGGAAAAATCTTCGGCAAGTGAGTTGTTTATGTCATGATTTCCGTTAATTACATAAATTTTGGGATTCTGACCCTTCGCTCTGAGTGCCGCTCTCAAGGTTTCAAGTTTTTTAGCAAATTGTTTGTGTGAAGCATATTCACCGTCTTTTGTCAAATCTCCGGTTACGACTATTACATCGGGTGAATCTTTTACCATCTGATTAAAAGCTTCGTCTACTATTGCTCCGCTTTCGGCAAACAATTTTTGCTCGGTCTTCATATACTTTATATAATCGGGATTTTTAGTATTGACCAATTCCGGTGCAAGATAGTGAGTGTCCGAAATATGTGCGATTTTGAGACTTTGAGGTTTTTCGTCTTTTGCTTTTACCGACGTTAAAAGCGGAAGTAAAGACAAAGACATAAAAATCGCAAGTAGAATTGCAATAACCGCAATAATTTTTTTGTTTTTTGATCTCTGCATTTTTAACTCCTTTTTGTGTTTGTTAATACTTAATTCGGAGCTATTTTAAGAGAGCTTTGTTAAATCTCAAACAGTTGAGGGTAAAATACATGAAAAACTTATTTTAATTCTTTTTTAAGTTTTCTGAAGAAATCCTTTAACTTTTCCGCAAATGTCTTTTTCTTTTTATCCTCTAACGGTTCCAATTTCTTAGCTTGCTTGATGAATTCTTCCTGAGCTATAAATTCTTTTGACGACGGTTCAAACTTTACATAATTTCCCTTTGAGTTTAAGATTCTCGCTTTTTTGTTATCTCTTAAATTATATTCAATTATCGTATTTAATTTTTTCTTTATTTGAGGATTATATATAGGACAAGCAACTTCGACTCTTCGATTTAAATTTCTTGTCATTAAGTCAGCAGATGATATATATATTTTTTGTTCCTGACCTTCTCCAAACGAATAAATGCGACTGTGTTCCAAAAATCTTCCGACTATACTAATGATTTTTATATTCTCGGTTTCATTTTCAATTCCGGGCAAAATACAGCTTATGCCTCGGACGACCATGGTTATTTTAACACCATGCTTAGACGCTTCCCTTAATTTATTTATTATACCTGTATCGGTAACCGAATTGACTTTAAAGAAAATTCTTCCTTTCTCACCTTTTTCAATTTCTCCGTCAATAAGCTCCATGATTTTCTTTTTCATATAAATCGGAGCAACCAAAAGATGTTTGTAATCTCCCTCGTGGTTTCCGACAGCCATATTTGTAAAAAATAGTGAGGCGTCCTCTGCTATCTCTCTGTTTGAAGTCATATAGCAAAGATCCGTATATAACTCGGCTGTGCTCTCATTGTAATTGCCCGTTCCAATCTGTGTAATATATCTCAGCTTGTTATTTCTCTTATAAGTTATGAGACAGACTTTGGAATGGACCTTGTATTCTTCAAATCCATAAATTATTCGACAACCGGCATCTTCCAACTTTTTAGACCAATCAATATTGTTTTGCTCATCAAATCTTGCACGAAGTTCAATCAAAACCGTAACGTCTATTCCATTTTCTGCGGCACTGCAAAGATAATCTACTAAGCTTGCCTTAAAAGCCAGTCTGTAAATTGTAATTTTTATTGAGATAACATTCTCGTTGTTAGCCGCTTGTTTTATAAGACGAAGAAAAGGTTTCATACTCTCATAAGGATAGTGAAGCAATATATCTTGCTCATTTACTCTGTTTATCATCGATTTAACATTATGAAAAACATCAACCGGTTCGAATTTCTCATAAGCAAGGTTCGGTCTCTCTTTTTTTATCATGTTTACAAGAGAAAAAATATACTTCATATTTAATGAAGTTTTTACTATAAAGCATTGACTTTCACTGATTTCAAGCTTTTCACAGATATAACGGCTGAATCTGTTGCTCATTTTGTAGTTGGTTTCAAGCCTGACGGGAGCAAGTTTTTTCCGAAGATGAAGAAGCTGTTGCATTTGCTTTCTAAAATCTTCCGTTTCGTGTTCACTGTCATCTTCCGGATTGATATCTGCATTTCTGGTTACACAGATAATATTTTTCTCTTCCGTTTGGTACATATTGAAAATCTCGTCTATATATTTGTAGATAATTTTTTCAGTCAATATAAATCTGAAATCATTCCCGGGTAAAACAATAAATCTCGGCAAAGAATCAGGAAGCGGAACGATTCCAAAAAGCCGGTTTTCTTTTTTTGTTTTCAATATTGATGTAATGTATATTTTTTTGTTTTCAATAAAAGGGAAAGGATGATGAACATCAACGATTTGCGGAGATAATATAGGCCTTATATTTTTGTTGAAGTATTCTTCCAAATATTTTTTCTCGGATTTCAAAAGTTCATTATATTCAAGATTTGCAATATCTCTCTGCAAGAGCAAAGTTTTTATAAGCTCAGCACACTCATTATATTTTATATTCAGAACCCTAACCATCTGATAAATTTTTTCCAGTTGTTCTTTTGGCGTAAGTCCGCTTTTATCATCTCTTGTTTTAGGAGTGACAAGAGATTTCGACCAAAGACTTCCTACTCGAATCATAAAAAATTCATCTAAATTCGTTGAATAAATAGATATAAACTTTATTCTCTCTAAAATCGGAATATTATCGTCATAAACTTCTTCTAAAACTCTTTCGTTGAATTTAAGCCATGATCTCTCTCGATTTTGTTTGAATTTAACTTCTTGATTTGACATATTAGAATTCACCATGCAAAGATTTTAAGAGGTATCCCTCTCTTATTCCATAATCGCTTACCAAAACTGTCTTACTGTCAAAAAATTTTGCTATCGACATCATAATTATCATTCCCGGGACAATCGTATGAACTCGATCGGGAATAGTTTTTATAACAAATTGTAAAAATTTATTTTCGTCCTTTTTGAATAAATTCATTAATTTTTTTAAATCGGAGATTTGAAACTCAAATTTATTTTCATCATTCATTTCATTAACAAGCTTTAAAACGGCTCTTGCCGTGCCTCCGACAGCGCAAATTTGCTTTGTATTTTTAGGGAAGTCCTTTTTAGAAACAGTTTTTAAGTTGCTTGAAACTTTTTCGGAGATTTTCTTTAATTCTTCGTCACCGGGGAAAATACCATCAACATATTTTTTGAAAAGCGAAAGACTTCCATATTCCAAAGACATGGCATCTTTTACTTGTTTGTTATCATACAAAACAATCTCTGTGCTTCCTCCGCCTATATCCAGCAAAAGACCGGTATCCAAATCAAATTTTATTCCGGCACTGTAAAAATCAAGCAGGGCTTCCTGTTCTCCGGTGATAATTTCTATTTTAAATCCTGTTTTTTCTTCTATCTTTTTCTTAGCTTCTTTTGAGTTCTTTATATTTCTAAGTGAAGCCGTAGCAAAGACAAAAATTTTCTCGACCTTTATGGTTTGTAATATAAATTTAAATTCATTTAAGCAATCTATTGCCTTTTTAATTCCCTTTTTATTCATCTTGCCGTCATCGACATATGACGCAAGCCCGGCAGTAAGTTTTTTCGACAACATTAAATAAAGGTTGTCATTTTCGTATTTATATATGTTAAGTCTCATGGTATTTGAACCTATATCAATGATTCCATACATAAAAGCACCTCTTTTCTTGTATTTTTACATTATACAAGAGCTAAGTTAAATCCATGTTAATTTTAGAAATAAACAAAGTAAAACAGTCATAGATTTCTCTATGACTGTTTTTATTATTGTTTTTATTTAATGAATTTTGACGGAATCAACATATTTTGAATTATCGTCATTTCATCATTAAATTGGTTTGCATAAGAGTCTCCGGCTCCGAGAATCTGTACACAGTTATGTGCAACTGCTCCTACGAATCCGTCATATTTGTCGGAAAGAACCGCAATACAACCATCAGGATCCGGGAAAGAAAGAAGAACAAAAGGTTTCTTTCTTGTGTAAAATCCTCTTCCTGCCTTTGTCTTACCTCTTTTTATTCTGAGATAAGCGCCTATTTCAGGATAAATCTCTTTGCCCGTTGCATCAAGAGTAGGACCAACTTTGAATTGATAAATTCTGTCCGTTTGTGGTTCACACCATTTTGCGAAACGTTCAAATCCTAATCTGTTTGCTTTGGACATAGCAGATGTAATCATGTAAAGAGACATCTTAACTTTAAGATATTGTTCGAAAGGTTTATCTTTTTCAGGAACATTGTCGGGCATCATTTTTGTAAGTGATAAGAATAAGAATACAAAATTTAAGAATCCCGGTTTTACAATGTTTTTGACAATAGGTCCAACGATTCCGAGCATTTCTGTCGGGGCATTTCCCTTTAAAACGCCAAGGAAGCTTTCTATTGATTTAAAATGCATATTAGCAACCTTTACGCCCGGGAAACGATTATCGTATTTTCCCTGATAAACTTTAAAACGAACTCCGTCGTGAAGTTCTTGTGCTTTCTGTTCCGTTAAGAAAACCAAATAACATGCAAGAGGATTTTGGTCATCGTCAGCTTCAAATTCAACAACAAGGTTTACGTTCTCAAATTTTTTGACGAAGCTTTCATCTTCTGTCAGCGGCACTTTCATAACGGGGAAAGCAGAGGCCATAAAGAGTTTGGCGGCAAGAACATCTTCAGCTTTAGCTGTGCTCATGAAATACCTCCTTTAATCTTCGTCTGCCCAGTCGTCGTCTTCTTCAAATTCTTTACCCATAACTTCAGAAATCTTTTCAGCGATTCCTGTGCTGTCAAGTTTAAAGTAAGCATATAAATCTTCCGGAAGTCCGATTGGGGAGAATTGATCCGGAATACCATGTTTAACAAATACGCAGCCTTTACCGCTCTCAGCGATAAGTGCTCCGACAGCGTCGCCAAGTCCGCCGATTGTGTTATGTTCTTCAATAGTAAGAATTCTTCTTGTATCTTTAACTGCATTCATAACAGCTTCTTCATCTAAAGGTTTAATTGTATGCATGTTGATAACACGACATTCAACACCGTTAGCGGCAGCTTCTTCTGCGGCGCCGAGAGCTTGAAGAACTGTTGTTCCGCAGCAGATAATAGTAAGATCTGTACCTTCTCTGAGAATGGAAGCTTTTCCAAGTTGGAAATCAAAATCTTGATTATCGTGTAGTGGTGGTTCAAAACCTCTTCCTATTCTTATATATACAGGTCCGGGAATATCAATACATTGTTCAACTGCTTTAGCTGTTTCATATCCATCAGCAGGAACAACAACTGTCATGTTTGGAATTGCTTTCATGATAGCAATATCTTCAAGTGCATGGTGAGTTGATCCTGATACACCGAATGAAACACCGCTGTGTGTAGCAATTATTTTAACGGGCAAATTCTGATAGCAGATGTCAGTTCTTACCTGTTCGCCTCCACGCAAACATGAGAAGATTGCGAAAGTTGAAGCAAAAGGAATAAGTCCCGTTTTTGCAAGTCCGGCTGCAACACCGAACATATTTTGTTCAGCAATACCAACGTTAAAGAATCTGTCCGGAAAAGCTTCACCGAAAAGACCGATATTTGTGGATTTTGCGAGGTCAGCGGTAACGCCGACAATTTTATCATTTTCTTTACCAAGTTCTGCAAGTACACGTCCATAAACTTCTCTTGCAGACATGGAGTTCGCATCATATACGTTCCATAAAGTTCCCATTATTACCCCTCCTTAAAGTGCTTTGATATCGGCAATGGCTTCTTGTTTGAGTTCATCATCAAGAGCACCATAATGCCATTCAACGTGACCTTGGAAGCGTTTAACGCCGAAACCTTTTTCAGTGTTAGCAATAATGCAAATTGGACCACCTTTATGATTCCAAGCCTTTTCCATAGCTTTGTCGAGGTCTTCCATGTCGTTTCCGTTACATTCGATTACTTCAAATCCAAATGCCTTATATTTATCGGCAAGTGGTTCAAGAGGCATAACGTCTTCTGTAGGACCGTCAATGCAGAATTTGTTTCTGTCAACCATTGCGATCAAGTTATCCAGTTTAAATTTGTGTGCAGACATTGCAGCTTCCCAAATGCTGCCTTCATGTTGTTCACCGTCACCCATCAAGCATACAACTTTTGCATCGTTATAACCCTGATATCTGAGTCCCAAGGCCATTCCAACAGCCATCGGAAGACCATGTCCGAGAGAACCTGTGGAAGCATCACAACCGACAATTTTATTACTGTCGGGATGGATTCCGTATCCCGATAGGAATTTATTAAATTGTTTTGTTGCATCCATCGGAATAAATCCTGCAAGTGCCAATGTCGGAACATAACCGAGTGCAGTGTGTCCTTTACTTAACACGAAACGGTCTCTGTCAATCTTGTCCGGATCTTTAGGATCTACGTTGAGATATTTAAAATATAAAATTGTGAAAATATCTGCAGCACTGAGTGATCCTCCGAGATGTCCGCTTCCGGCATTGTATGTCGTTTCAATAATTTGAAGACGCAGTTCTTTAGCCTTTTCTTTGAGCTCGGAAATCGAAATTTCCTTATTCATACTGATTCCTCCCCTGAATAAATTAGGTTGTATAAAAAATTACTTAAAATATTTATACAATTGGCTAAGATTTTAGTGGAAAACACATAAAAAATCAAGTGCCAAAATGAACAAACCATTTCGATATTTTTGTGCTTATCTTATATTTAGGTCGATAATTGTAAGTTGTGTTGAAAAACTTGTATCATTTGTTTAAAAAATTGTAGATTTTTCATTGACATAAAATAAAGCGAGTGTTATATTGAGTGTTGTTAAATTGACTGAATTTTTAAACAAAAATATTAAAATTTTGGAGGTTGTTGAAAATGATAGTTGGTGTACCTAAGGAAATAATGCCCGGTGAATACAGAGTAGCTGCTACTCCCGAAACCGTCAAAGAAATGGTTGATCTCGGACTTACTGTTTTGGTGGAACAGAATGCCGGAGTCGGATCTTTCTATCATGACGAGGACTATAAACAAGCCGGCGCACAAATGATTGCCGATTGCGCAGAAGTTTTTGAAAAATCAGACCTTATATTAAAGGTTAAAGAGCCGCTCTTTAACGAAGAAAAAGGCAGATCTGAAATTTCAATGATGCATGAAGGTCAATATTTGATTACTTTCATACATCCTGCTGCTCCGGTAAACCATGAAATGGTTAAAGAAATGGCAAAACAAGGCGTTATCTCACTTACTTTGGATGGCGTTCCGCGTATTTCAAGAGCTCAAAATCTTGATGCTCTTACATCCATGAGTACTTGCGCCGGATACAAAGGAATTTTGATGGCAGCAAATCATCTTCCTTCATTTATGCCAATGATTTACTCAGCTGTAGGCAGAATAGATCCTGTTAACGTTTTGGTTATCGGTACAGGTGTTGGCGGACTTCAAGCTCTCGCTACCGCAAAACGTCTCGGTGCTGTTGTTTCGGCAGCTGATATAAGACCTGCTGCTGCAGAACAAGCTAAATCACTCGGTGCTAAAGTTGTTGAACTTGGTGTTCCTGAAGATCAAGCTATCGGCGAAGGCGGATATGCTCAAGAATTGCCAGAAGACACACTCAAAGCAGAAAGAGAAAAACTTGCAGCCGTTATACCGGAGATGGACGTTGTTTTCTGTTCGGCTTTGGTTCCCGGTTGTCTTGCTCCTACACTTATTACAGAAGAAATGATTAAATCAATGAAACCCGGTTCTGTAATTGTTGATATCTCAATTGACCAAGGCGGTAACTGTGAAATTACACCTCCCGGAACAATAGAAGTTAAACATAATGTTACTCTTATAGGAATTAAAAATATTCCCGGAATGCTTCCGAAGAGTTCAACATGGATGTTCTCAAAGAACATTGCTAACTTTGTTAAGTATCTTGTTAAAGATGGCCAGATAAAATTAGATCGCGCAGATGAAATTATTGCAAAATCACTCTGCACAATTGATGGCGAAATTGTACACAAAGGTGCAAGAGAAGCCATGAATTTAGACTAATATTTAGTATAAGATAAATGCCGCGTGCCTTAGCTTACGCTTTTGGCCACGGCTTTATTTTAGGAATAAAGGAGTGTAATAATATGAGTTTATTTCAAGGAATATTACTTGTTGTTTTCTTCGTTTTTGCATTTGTCGGATATAAGATCATAAGTAAAGTTCCAAGCTTACTACATACCCCGCTTATGAGCGGAATGAATGCGTTTTCCGGTGTTACTGTTTTGGGTTGTCTTAGTGCAACGGCAGTTGCAGTTGCCACCACCAGCAAAATCATGGGCTTTATTGCAATAGTTCTTGCAATGGTCAATGTTATAGGCGGATTTGGAGTAACAGACAGAATGCTTAGAATGTTTCACAAAAAAGATGACAAGAAGAATAAGGAGGGAAAATAAATGGGTAACTTTATTTCAATGCTCAATCCCTCTATGACAAACGGAGTCTTTTATTACATTGTTTCAGCCGTTTTAGTTATCTTAGTTATGGTTGGAATAAATATGATGTCTAAGGTTTCATCTTCAGTAAAGGGAAATCTTCTCGGAGCGGGAGCAATGCTTGCGGCAATTGCACTGACGCTTTGGAACTTCAAGATTTTCAATGTTATTGAACTTTATATTGCAATGCTAATCGGAAGCTTGATAGGTGTCGTAATTGCAAGAAAAACAAAAATGATACAGATGCCTCAAATGGTCGCTCTTCTCAATGGTTTCGGCGGTATGGCTTCTATGATTGCGGGAATTTTGACACTGATTCTTCACGATGATAACAATATTTTCGCAAATGTTACCTCAGGTCTCGCCATTTTTGTCGGCGGCCTTACTTTCTTAGGATCGATTATAGCCGCAGGAAAATTACAAAGACTTATCAGTCAAAAACCTGTTGTATATAAAGGACATGCTGTTTTCACAAGCATCTGTCTTGTTGTATCCGTCGTTTCAACAATTATGTTCGCTTTCCCACCATTTAACGTTCCGGGAATCCCACAGACAATTTTAATAATTGTTGATATTCTTGCATCTAATCTGTTTGGATATTTCTTTGCAATCCGTGTAGGCGGTGCGGATATGCCTATAACAATTTCTCTTTTGAATTCTTGTTCGGGTGTTGCAGGCGCAATAGCCGGTCTTGCAATATCTGATTTGTTACTTGTTGCAATCGGAGCCATTGTAGGTGCTTCCGGTCTCCTTCTTACTCAGATTATGTGCAATGCAATGCACAGAAAATTATTCGATATTCTACTTGGTAAAACTTCGGCCGCAGGTGTAAAAAAAGAACCTAAACAAGAAAAATCTACTGATACTCCCGCAGAAGAAAAGAAAGAAGAAAAATCATCAGATCCTGCAGCAATTGCCGCAGATTTCATAAACGAAGCTAAAAATGTAATCATTGTTCCCGGTTACGGTATGGCGCTTTCACAGGCACAACCTCTTGTTAAACAATTAACTCAAGAACTTGAACAAGATGGTAAAAATGTTGAATTTGCAATTCATCCTGTTGCCGGCAGAATGCCCGGACACATGAATGTTTTACTTGCGGAAGTTGATGTTCCGTATGAGAAACTCCACGAAATGGACGAAATAGACGATAAGTTTAAAGATACTGACCTTGCAATTGTTATCGGTGCAAACGACGTTATTAACCCCGCTGCAAACACTGCGGAGGGAACTCCGATTTACGGTATGCCTGTTTTAAGCGTAAACGAGGCTAAACATGTTCTTATTTTGAACTTCGACTTGCAACCGGGTTATGCAGGCGTTGACAACCCGCTTTATGAAGAAGCCAAAAATTCTAATGATCATGTTGTTTTAATGCTCGGCGACGCAAAAGAGAGTCTTTCAAGTTTGAAAGAAGCAAGAAGCGCTTCTTCCAAATCGAAATCGTCGGATGCTCCGGGTGCTGAAAAAGGAAGCGATGAATACGTTCTTAATTCTTGGTTTGCCGACGCAAAAAACGTAATTATCGTTCCCGGTTACGGTATGGCACTTTCACAGGCTCAACCTCTTGTTAAACAGCTCACTCAGGAACTTGAACAGGAAGGTAAAAATGTTGAATTTGCAATTCATCCTGTTGCCGGCAGAATGCCCGGACACATGAACGTTTTACTTGCGGAAGTTGATGTTCCGTACGAAAAACTCCATGAAATGGACGAAATAGACGATAAGTTCAAGGAAACAGACCTTGCTATTGTTATCGGTGCCAATGACGTTATTAACCCCGCTGCAAATACTGCAGAAGGAACTCCGATTTACGGTATGCCTGTTTTAAGCGTCAACGAAGCTAAACATGTTCTTATTTTGAACTTCGATTTACAACCCGGTTATGCAGGAGTTGACAACCCGCTTTATGAAGAAGCTCAAAATTCTAATGACCATGTTATTTTAATGCTCGGTGACGCCAAAGAGAGTCTTTCAAGCTTAAAAGATATAAGAAGTGCCTCTGTTGAAGAAGCCGTTACGACAGACGAGAATGCGGGCAGTGATGAAGATGTTCTTCGTTCTTGGTTTACCGATGCCAAAAATATAATCATCGTTCCCGGCTACGGCATGGCGCTTTCACAGGCGCAACCTCTTGTTAAGCAACTAACTCAAGAATTTGAGCAAAAAGGCAAGGATGTTGAATTTGCAATTCACCCCGTTGCCGGCAGAATGCCCGGACACATGAATGTTTTACTTGCGGAAGTTGATGTTCCGTATGAAAAACTCCATGAAATGGACGAAATAGATAATAAATTTAAGGAAACAGACCTTGCTATTGTTATCGGTGCAAACGATGTTATTAACCCTGCGGCTAACACTGCAGAGGGAACTCCGATTTACGGTATGCCTGTTTTAAGCGTCAACGAAGCTAAACATGTTCTTATTTTGAACTTCGACTTGCAACCCGGTTATGCCGGAGTTGACAACCCACTCTATGAGGAAGCTCAAAGCTCAAATGATCATGTCATCTTAAGTCTCGGAGATGCAAAAGAAAACATTCAAAAGCTTTTAAAATTGCTATAATAATTAAAGATAAAAAGACAGCCGACTTCGTTCGGCTGTTTTTTTATTTGATTTTTGTAAAATCTGTGTTATAATAATTTTTGTTAAATTTTGCGGAGTAGAGCAGCTGGTAGCTCGTCGGGCTCATAACCCGGAGGTCGTTGGTTCAAATCCTTCCTCCGCACCCAATGAAGGTCTTTAACCAGTCGGTTAAAGACTTTTTTATATGAAATAAAGGGGATCTTAATATATTTAAAATTATCACAACAATTTCCGTCATAACAATTTTACTTATAATTCTGATCGTTTCAATTGCACGAAAATCAAAAAGTATCGAATTCCCCGAATACGAATCTGAACAGGAAGAGGCGGGCAGAGTCGGAGAAGAAACGGTCACAAAGCTCATAAAAAGCGTTATGAACGAAAAAGATTTATTGTTTACCAACGTTGAAATTTCCTTTGATGGCAGAAAAGCGGAATTAGACAATATTATAATAAATCCTTTTGGAATATTTATTATCGAAACGAAAAACTACGTTGGCGAAATCGAAGGAAAAGAAGACGATTATATTTGGATTAAAACTAAAACAACACATGCGGGAAATGTTTATCAGAAATCAGTATTAAATCCAATAAAACAAGTAAAAAGGCAAATTTATCTGCTTGTTAACTATATAGAATATTTTACGGGAATAAGAATTTGGATCAAAGGATACGCTTATCTTATAAATAACAACAGTCCCATAGAAAACGAATTTATCATTCAAAATGTTCAAAACATAGACAAAGCTATTCATAAAAAGACAAAAACACATCTAAACAAAACTCAGATATCAAAAATCAAAGATTTATTATCTGAATGAAAACTTTAAAAGGAGAAAAGAATGACAGAAAAAGAAAGAATCGAAAGATTTGATAAATCCTTGTTTTCCATTTTTGCAAGTTATTTCAAGCAACACAAATGGTTACTTGTGCTTGATCTTGTTTGTGCGGTATTAGTTTCGGCAATAACGCTTATATTCCCCATGGTTTCGCGTTATGCACTTCAAAATATTTTACCTACAAAAAATTATTTATTATTTACTTATATTATGATAGGGCTTTTGCTTTCTCTGATATTAAAAACAATTTTTCAGTTCATCGTCACATATCAAGGTCATCTGATGGGAGTCAAAATGGAAGCAGATATGAGACATGATTTATTCGTTCATATATCTCATATGGATTTTGCTTTTTTCGATAAGCACAGAACCGGATCACTTCTTTCAAGAGTTGTATCTGATTTATTTGAAATATCGGAGCTTTCCCATCATGGGCCTGAAATGTTGCTGACATCTATTATAACGTTAGTAGGTTCATTTGTTTTTATGCTTATGATTCAATGGGAACTTGCTCTTGTTTTGTTCGTATTAATTCCACTTATTATCTTGTTAGTTTCTGTAATGCGCCGTAAACTCGAAAAAAGTTCTATGAAACTAAAAAAGACAACAGCAAACATAAACTCAGACATTGAAAGCAGTATTTCGGGCATCAGAACAGCAAAAGCTTTCAACAACGAAGATTTAGAAATCGAAAAATTTAATTCCGCAAATGAGCTTTATAAAGAAGCAAGGCAGAACTTTTTCAGAATCATGGGAATGTTCCACGGCGGTATTATGGGCCTGTCCGGAGTTCTCACTCTGGTTATTATCGCAGTCGGCGGTTACTTTGTCGCTCTAAACAAAATGACTGTTGTTGACTTGATGACTTTTATAATTTTCGTAAACGCCTTTTTAATGCCTATAAATCAAATGGTCACATTTTTCGAAATTTTTTCAAACGGTAAAGCCGGTCTTACAAGATTTGTTGAAATAATGAGAACTAATCCGTCTATTGCAGATTCAGATGATTTGCTTGACATATATCCGTTACAGGGCGATATAGTTTATAAAAATGTCAGTTTTTCTTATGAAGACTCACACAGTAAAAATACAGTTTTAAAGGATATAAATTTAGAAGTAAAACAAGGTGAAAAACTTGCAGTCGTAGGTCCGTCGGGTTCGGGAAAAACCACACTGTGCCAACTCCTTGTCCGTTTTTATGAAATAAATTCAGGAAAAATTTCTATCGGAGGACACGATATCAGAGATTTAACAATATCATCACTTCGTGAGCAAGTCGGAATTGTTCAACAAGATGTGTTTATTTTTGCCGACAGCATTTTGGAAAACATCAGATACGGTCGTCCGGATGCTACAAAACAAGAAGTAATACAAGCGGCTAAAAATGCCGAAATCCATGACTTTATTATGACTCTTCCACAAGGATATGACACCGTTGTCGGTGAGCGTGGTATAACCTTGTCGGGCGGACAAAGACAAAGACTCAGTATAGCCCGTATTTTCTTAAAAAATCCACCGTTTATGATTTTAGATGAGGCAACAAGTGCGCTCGATACCGAAACGGAAATAAACATTCAAAACTCTCTCGAAAAACTGTCAAAAGGAAGGACGGTTATGGTTATAGCACACAGACTGTCAACTATTAAAAATGCTGACAAAATCATTTATCTTGATGATAAAGGTATTAAAGAAAAGGGCACGCATAATCAGTTAATGAAAGAAAAAGGCGATTATTATAATTTATACAACGCACAATTTTCTTTCTGATAATTTCCGATAAATTGTTTCAATTACTTGAAATATTTTTGTTAAAATTTTATAATTTTATCAGAACTTTATTTAGGAGGTCTTTATGAAAAACTTACAAAAAATAATTGTTTTTTCGCTCTGCTTAATTTTGATTTTCTCTTTCACCTCATGTAAAAAGAAAAAGGGTAAAGACAAAACATCGACAACAAAAGCCGTTATTACAAACCCGTTAACGGGTGAGGGAAATTTCAGTTCTGCAGCTCAAGGTAAAAGACCAATTTCAATTTCTATAAACAACGCCTATCCCGCAAGACCACAATGGGGATTCGATACAGCCGATCTCGTTTTCGAAGGCTTGGCAGAAGGTGGCGTTACACGCATGCTTTGGTTATATGGTGATGCCGATAAAATACCAAAAGTCGGTTCTATCAGAAGTGCAAGAATAGACTTTGTTGAAATAGCCGAAAGCTTCGATTCTGTTTTTGTTCACTGGGGTTGTTCCACAACTGCAACACAGATGATGAATAAGAACAAAACCGATCATATTGACGGTATGAACGGAGTTTATTTCAAAAGAGACTTTTCTCGTCATGTAGCTTCCGAACACACAGGTTATACAAATTCTGATTTAATTAAAAAAGCAATTTCAGACAAAAAATTCAGAACCGAAAGAAAAGATCCTTCGAAAAATTATTTTAATTTTGCAGATAAAGAACTTTCATTTGATAATTCTGCAAATAAAGTGAATTTTACCTTTTCAAATTACGCCTCATATCAATACACCTACAACTCAGAAAGTAAAACTTATAGAGGCAAATATGGATCAAAAGAATTAAAATCTTTTGAGGGAAAACCTTTCCAAGTCAAGAATCTAATTCTTTTATATTTCCCCTCATACAAAGTTATAAATAAATCAGGATCCATTGACATGGACTTGTCCGGTGGAACAGGATATATTTTCACAAACGGAACTTATAAAAAAATAACATGGGAAAAAGGTAACGATAACAAATCAAATTTTGTTTTCAAAGATGAAAATGGAAATACAGTTCAAATAAATAAAGGTAAATCCTATATTGCGCTCATTCCTGCAGAAAAATCATCCCTCACCAAAATAGCATAAAATGGATTTATATAATCTCGAACATATAAAAGCTTTATTAAAACGACATAAGTTTAATTTAAGTAAATCTCTCGGTCAAAATTTTATTTTGAGCCGAGAGGTTTGTGATAAGATGACAAAATCAATTGATGAATCTTATGGCGTAATTGAAATCGGTCCGGGTATCGGCAGTTTAACTACTGTGCTTGCTGAAAAAGCATCAAAAGTTGTTTGTGTTGAAATAGATAAAACCTTAAAACCGATTTTGGAGGAAACTCTTTTTGATTTTGACAATGTAGACATTATTTTTGACGATGTTCTAAAGACAGATATAGGCAAAATAACAGAAGAAAAGTTTAAAGGACTAAAGGTTTGTGTTATAGCAAATCTGCCTTATTATATTACAACAGATATTCTGATGTATTTTATTGAAAATGAATTTCCTATTGATAAAATGGTCGTGCTTGTTCAAAAGGAAGCCGGTATTCGTCTGACGGCCAATCTTGGAGAAAAAGATTCAGGTGCAATAAGCGGTGCAATAAATTATTACACCATTCCTAATTTTGAATTTGTCGTTCCGGCAAATCTTTTTTACCCTATCCCAAAAGTAGACAGTGCAGTGATTTCATTTACAATGAAAAAAACTTTTGATTATGATATAAAAGACAGAAAATTGTTTTTTAAAATAATAAAAGCAGCCTATCAATACAGGCGCAAGACTGCCATAAACTCTATTAGTATGGGTATGAATATCCCTAAGAAAAAAATTATCGAGGTCTTTAACGACCTCGACTTAAATCAAAATTTGCGAGCGGAAAATCTTGGTTTTAATGATTTTTCAAAAATCTCAAACAAATTACATATACTTTAAGAAAATCAAAACTGAGCCTGCAATTGCGCCCAAGAAACAAAGTATAGCAAATAAAATTGCAAGTTTTTGCCCGATTCCGGACTTGTTCCGGGATTTTTCTTTCTTATCTCTTTTTCTTGCTTTTTTAGCCGCTTTTTTATTTGCTTTTTCTTCTTTACGATTTTTTCTTGATCTTTTTTTCGATTTTTTTTCACCGTTACCCGATGATTCGTTATCCATTTGAAGGTCAGCGATGCTTTTATTGTCACCTTTTCTCAAACCAACAATAGCTTTTATAGCAAGTTCAAAAAGATTGTTTACAGCATTTTCGATAAACATCGGCAAAGGAATCTGCGCCGTTGCATCGATTCGATCCGTCCAATATTTTTCACCGTTATATGCGGCAATCAAAATATAATAATTTTTTTGACCGTCTTGACTATATGCATAAACATTAGTTATCGCAAGACCGATATCTGCCGAAGAAGCCTTATGTGCTCCGTAAGCAAGTTGTTTGCAATATTCAACATTATCATCAAATTCATTTTTTACAAGATAATCCGAATAAATAACAATGTCTTTAAGTTGTTGATTTGCATTTGTCTTTTTTCTTATAAAGTCAACTGTATTTGTATCAGCAAGTGAAATAGTTTTCAAATCTGTTCGACAAAGTTGAATAAGCAATTGTTCAGGATTCACATCTTCCGGAATAGCGTCGTTTTCTTCCTGTTCGATTGTCGGTTCTTCTTCGGTCGAATCTTCGTTTATCGGTTGATCTGTCAAGTCTTGAGTTTCTTCTTCATCAGGCAAACTCTCTTCTTCGTTTTGAATAACTGTTTCCTCTGACTCCATCTGTCTTTCAAGTTCATCAATTTTCTTTTGCGCAATCATTTGTTTTAAGTCCGGCAAAACATACATATCCAAACTCGTGCTTATGCTTTCTTCATCCAAAGGCATAATGATTATCGTCTGTGACGATGATTTCATCATATAAGCAGAAAAAAGACCGTCCGGAGAATCTAATACTTGAGCTCCTACCGGAAAAGTTGCGTGTCTCTTTATATCCTTATTGTCCATCTCAGGATAATTTTGCTTTATAAGCTTCGAAAGATTTTTATTTTCCTTTGATTTAAACTTAAAAATTTTATCTAAAAACGGTTTAAACTTGAGATAAACAGGTTTTTCCGTAAAAAGCAATATCGTATCGTAATCATTGAAGCTCGTAGCGAGTGCATTTACAAAGTCCTTTTCTTTATAGTAATTATCAAAATTCACATATGAGTCCAATGTTTTGCTGATTTTTTCCGAGATATTTGTTTCCACCTCAGCAAGTTCAGGTGTCATATCGATTATTAGACTAAGCAGTTTGACTTTCATTTATTAACTCCTTTTAAGAAATTGGATTCCATTGTTTGCTGCTGACAAACGGATTGCTCGTTCCTTTTTTAGAATACCAAGCCTGTGGCATACGTGGATTATTATTTACTTTAATTTTGGATGTATCAATATCGGTTTTCTCTCCGGGACGAAGTTCTCTTCCTACAACGACCAAACGAGCGTCATTAAATTCATAAGTACAGGTAGAAAGTGTTATCAGTTTGTCGTTTTCGTTTACATCCACTCCCGTATCATATAGTCTTCTCTGTTTCAGCTCATTTAAATATTCCGATTTCTTTTCGGGTTTTGCAAGATTCGGGAAGAAATAGTTAAAGATATATCCGTTTAAGTCTCCGTTTCTACCACCGTTAGTTATAAATACAGCAAAGACTTTATACTGATGCAGTCCATATATGGTGTCAAAATTTATGATAGGTATTTCTGAAAAGCGCTCAACATCTTTGTAGGCTTTAAGGTTTGTAAACATTTGAGTGCCTGTCCTCTGTCCGTGGGCGTATATAACATTGTTAAAATCATAATTGAATCCGGCAATTTCAGTCTTTGTCCCCTTTTTGGGAAAACTGTTGTGACTGCTTAAGAAAGCGTTGCCATAGGGATTTTTTGCTTTTTTGAAGTCATGATGAAGATAAAATTCGTCATCTTTGCCATGAACAACCGGTAAGTTTATATCTATCCCCTTAATTGAAACAAAACCGACAAAATCCTGATTTTGCGCATATAATTCTGCATATTTTACATTCATTGCAGGAGGAAAATTGATGTTCGGATATTTGGCTTTTATTTTTGCCCACTCTGCATTATTGTTAACAGAGGCCGTAATACTCGCATTCGACCTTTTGTTAGCCCAACCTTGATATACTTTAAACCCTATAAAACCAAGACTTGCAAGCAAGCCTATTGTTGAAATTATTATAACAGCAATACGAAAAGCTTCACCAAAAGATCTGTTTTTTGGTGTTTTATATGCCTCGTCTTTTAAAGCTTGTTGTAAGCTATCTGATAAAGCTTTATCTTTTTCGGCTTGTTTCATTGCTTTTTTTTCAGCTTTTGTTTTCTTCGGTTTTTTTTCTTTCTTTTTACTCTTTTTCTCGATTACATCTTCAACATTTGTATCTTTCTCAACGTCTGTTTTAAGATCTTCATTTTTAGTTTCATTTATTGTTTCTTTTGGGATGTCTCTCTTAAATCTATCTAAAATTGAAGGAGAAAAAGATTTTCCAAAATCAGAAAGCACCTTTGTGTTTTCTTCCTTAACCTCCGATTCAACGGATTCGGACTTTTCCGTATTCTCCTCAAGTATAGGTGCATCATCCATAAAGGACCAATATTGCCTTTGACTTGCTTTATTGTCTTTTAGATAAGAGTTTTTCTCAGTATTTTTTTCAGATGAAACTTCATTTTCTTTTTGTTCGACTTGTTGTTTTTCTGTTGATTTGTCTTCGGTTTTATCACCCATAGATTCAAAAATATCATCCATAAAAGATGAAAAATCACTGTTTAACGGTTCAGGTTTAGAATAAGAAAATGCCATATACATCACCTCTTTTACTTAGGGCATAATAATAACATAAATTGAACGGTTTGTATATCAGAGTTGAGACTTGTTTATATTGATTTTTCCAAACAAAACATTAAAAATTCAATAGCTTTTTCAGCAAAGATTTTCTTGTTTTTAAGTCTTTCATTTAATCCGGTTGTTATTTTTTTTGTATAGATTTTTCCGCTGATACAAACAGCAAAATAGCAAGTTCCCGCTTCTGTGTCAATATCGTCGAAAGGACCTGCCACTCCACTGGTTGCAAGGGACACATCGGCATTTGAATAATCGCGGATACCTTCAGCCATGGAACTTACTGTCTCAAAATTATAAGGGCCGTTTTCATTCAAAAACTTTTCGGAAACTTCAAGTAGTTTTTCTTTCATTGAAAGTGAATATGTTACTGCTCCGAAAACAAAAACATCGGATGCTCCGGGTATATCAGTTATTAAATTACTTATGAGTCCGCCGGTGCATGATTCGGCGACAGCCAATGTAAGATTTTTCTTTTTCAAAACCTCTATTATGTTCAAAGAGTTTCCTTTCTTGTCTTTTCCAATGCTCTATTAATCAAATCATCAATATCAAGCTTCTGTTCTTGCCTTATGACTTCTTCTATTTTTGGATTGATTTTAGGATGTGAAGGCGTGAAAACTGTGCAACAATCTTCATACGGTTCACAGGAGATATCAAAAGTTTCTATTTTTTTAGATATATCCGAAATCTCACTTTTATCCATTCCTATGAGCGGTCTCAAAACTGACATATCTGCAACTTCATCGGTTGAGTTGAGTGCTTTCAATGTTTGTGAAGCCACTTGTCCTAAACTTTCGCCCGTTACAAGTGCATGCGACTGTGTCTGTTTGGCAATACACTGTGCGATTCTCATCATAAATCTTCGCATTATCAACGTAAAATATTCTTCCTTGCACTTTTCACGAATTTCCTGTTGAATTTCCGTAAAATAAACCAAATAAAGATCAGTATTTCCCAAGTAAACATTCAACTGCGTTAACAGTCTTCTGACCTTATCTTCCGCGGCGGGACTTGTAAACGGAGGAGATGTAAAATGAACTGCATTTAGCTTTAGTCCACGCTTTGCCATAAGATATGCCGCCACCGGACTGTCAATCCCACCGGACAAAAGCAAGGTTGCTTTACCGGAACTTCCAAGCGGAAGGCCACCGGCACCCTTTGTCTGATCTGTATGAATATAAGCTTTGTTTCTTATCTCGACAAAAATAGTTCTGTCGGGATTATTGACATCAACCTTTAGCTTACCGTTTTTTCTCAGAATCGCTCCGCCCATCAATCTTGAAATCTCAGGGGACTTTAATTCAAAATTCTTATCGGATCTCTTACTTTCAACTTTAAAAGTTTTTGCGTTACCAAGCAATTTTACTGCAAGCTCCGCCCCGTCATTCAGTATAAGGTCCATATCTTTCGGAAAAATGTATGATATAGAAAGACACGCTATTCCGTAGACCTTCAAAAATCTGTCAAAAGCTGAATCTATGTCTACATCAGTTTTTGGAATCACAGTAATTGCAGATTGAGATTTTTTTACTTCAAATTCACCGATTTCTGATATAGATTTCTTTATGTTGTCAACTAATAAATTTTCAAATTTATATCGATTTTTTCCCTTTAAATATAATTCTCCGGGTTTAATTAAAATCATTTTATCCATTTATTTTCCACCATATTTTGAAATTATATTTATAAGCGTATCAACAAACATCTTTGCTTCGTCTATAGAATTTTCATTCGAAAAACTTAGCCGTATTGCAGACTGTCTGTTGGCTTTTGAAAGACCCATTCCAACAAGTACATGGCTTTCATGGCCTTTTGTGCATGCAGAACCGGAAGACACATATATCTGTTCCATGGAAAGTGCATTTCTCAAAACTTCCGACATGAGTGCGGGAATCGACACATTCAATATATAAGGAGAAGCATCTTTTGGAGAATTAATTTCAACGCCCTTAATCTTTTGCAACTCTTTTCTCAAATACTCATTTATTTGCTTTACCGTGTCATTATCTTTTTTACTTTCCGACACTGCTGTTGCAAATCCCAATATTGAAGGCAAGGCTTCCGTTCCACCACGAAGATTTCGTTCCTGGCCGCCGCCGGTTACCGGAGTCCTTATTGCTTTCGGATTATTAAGATAGAGCGCGCCTATGCCCTTAGGACCGTGAACTTTATGTGCACTCAAGGAAACAGCATCCACATATTTTATCGGGATATTATGTTTTGTAAAGCCCTGGACTGAATCACAATGAAAAATTGTATTTTGGTTTTTTGATTTTACGATTTCAGACGCCTGCTCTATCGGATTAATCGTTCCCGTTTCATTGTTAACCATCATAAAACTGCAAAGCAAGGTTTTTTCATCGATTTGATTTTCCAAATCGCATAAATCTATCTTCCCGGTTTTATCATTTTTAACAAAACGAACTTCAACGCCTAAAAATTCAGCAAGTTTCACAGCTTCAATCACACTTTGGTGCTCAAGCCTGTCTGTAACAATATTTCCTTTTTGTTTAATGCCTCTCAGTGCCGCTCCGATAATTGCTATATTATTAGCTTCGGTTGCCCCCGATGTAAAATAAAGATTATCTGCTTTAACTTGCAAAAAATCTGCAATTTGCTTTCGAGAAGCTTCAAGCAGATTTTTTGAATTATTTCCGATTCTATGTAAAGAGGAAGCATTTGCAAAATCCTCTTCCATAGCTTCTTTTACTACATCGATTACAGATTTTGACGGCTTTGTTGTTGAGGCGTTGTCAAAATAAATCATTTTACTCCTTAGAAGAACACTGATTTCCCAGCAAATCCGGTAAATGCCATTGCTATAATACCCATGTATAAAAACACAATTGCCGTGCCTTTAAAAGAATTCGGGATTCCTTTTTTCTTTTCCAGTCTTACCATTCCCTCATTTATAAAGAATGTAGCTATTATAAACGCAAGACCTGCTCCGAGTCCGGCTCCCACAGAATCTAAAATACCGAATGCTGTCTTTTGACTGATAAACGGAATTGCCAAGACAACCGTATTAAGTGCCGCAATAGAAATTTGCCTATAATACTTTTCCTTTTGCTCTTTTTCCCAACTTGATTTAAAAAGAGCAATTTTAATCATAACTAAAGTTACAAAATATATGGCAATTAAAATTGCGACAAAAATAATTACACTTATGAAAGGCTCTGTGATCTTAAACATAGGAATAAGCAGAAACAATCTTGATATCAGAGCAGTCATTGTAGAAAAATAGGTTATGCTCAAGAAAAAGATACCGAGTTGACCGGGTCTTGCCGCAGTTCTTATTACCTCACTTGAACCAAATCCACCTGAAAATACAAGGTTGTGACTTAATCCTATGTAAAAAAGCGCCGATAAGAAACCAAGGAAAATATTCATTTGGAATCCTTCCTATCCGTATTTGTTTTTCCGATTATTCCTTCGTCTGAGAAGTCAGCACTCCTTTTAAAATCGGAAGCTTTTGTGTCATGAGATCCTCTATTTTCAAGCTTTTGATCTTTTCGTATTTGTCCTCGATCAGTCTCCTGGTATTGCGATTTACTTTTCTGATGTAAATTTCTCTGGCTACTATTGTTGCCACTTGCATCAAAAAGCTTTTTATTTTTGCCTTTCTGAGGACTTTCGGATCGACTGTAACCTCTTCTAGCCTTTCCTCTTTGTCGTCTGATGCTTTTGGCATTTCTGCCGGTCCTACGTTCAGAAAGTCTTTCGCCATTTCGCATCCCTTTGTAAATATTGCTTTGAGTATTTTCATTTTTTTCTCCTTTGTTTTCATATTCTTTTATATTAATATAAGAATCTTCTTTACCGGATTCTTTTATTTTATTATTTTCATCAATTTTTTCCATTGTCGGTTTTGCCCTCTCGGTTACCTTAGATTTAAGGGAACTTCTTGAGTGAACCGTCAATTCCTGTGCATATTCGGGATCAACCCTTCTAAAATAAATTCTCAAAATTGATGCAAGAAAAGCAAGAATGATAAATCCTGTAAAAGGCATAAATGCCGCATTAGAAGACAGGTAACCACCATTGCCCCAAAGATTTCTTATCGCACCGACTATCAAAGCAACGATTGAGTATCCTAAAGATGAAGCAATTGCATTTTTTAGTGCCCCGGAAAATTTTGATTCAACTGCAACTATTTCACACTGCCTTGTTATTACCGGATTGACTGCAAGCAAGGGGAGATATATTCCGAAATTCGACATTTTTTCGGGTAAATATCTATATATAAGAAACATTACACCCGTAACTATTAACATATTAGTAAAAGCATAGAGCCCATATCTTATCCATTGAGGAAATTTAGAAAAAACAAGAGCTGTTAAAATTTGAGTGAAAATCATCATTATTATTGTGACAGCACTCAAAACCAAAGCACTTTGAACCGAAACGCTTAAAGCTACAATCGGGCAAAGACCGATTGAACCGACTAAAACCGGATTTTTAATAAGTATTTCAGAAAAAAGCTCTGTTCTAAGCTTTCTGCTCTTTTGTTGATTTTTTGATTTTATTTTTTTTCTGCTTGGTTTTTGTTCTTTTATCAACTTTTATTATCTCTCCTTTCTTTTTATTTTTATTTTCAGAAAGAGACATAATTTTAAGTCCGATTCTCTCAAAAACATCAGAGGTGGCATTCATTAAGATTACAACAAAAAATACACCGTCTTCATAATGACCGAGATGTCTAAACAGCATTGTGAGCAATCCGGCAAAGAATCCATATGCTCCCCGTGCTATTGTGTTGTTGGGCGACGTCACCAAATCAGACAGCATAAAAACTGAACCAAAGAGAGCATATCCCGCACTTATTTCCATAATAATTGACATCTTTCTTCCGGTGTATACACGCGGGAACATAATTGCAACAAGAGTAATTGCGAAAAGATAGAAAAAAATGACAATTAATTGTTCTCTTCTTTTTATTGCAAGATAAATGAAGCATCCAAGGAAAAGAATAATTGCCGTGGTTCCTATGGGACCTGTTATTCGTCCAATC
>QWCB01001695.1_pt1 | contig 29153 bp, 30 predicted proteins | sample 1972511 | NCBI WGS metagenome assembly QWCB01 (sample SAMN09866719, study PRJNA288562) | Human gut metagenome isolate term5_stool, whole genome shotgun sequencing... | isolation source: gut | host: Homo sapiens | place: USA: California | reverse complement strand
GGGCGACATCATCTTCTCCACAGAGAGACTTACTCCACAAAACATCGCACTGATGATCCGTGAGTGCAGTGGCATCATCTGCCTTTGCCTCAAGCCGAAGAAGTGCCAGGAGCTCAACCTCCCTCAGATGGTACAGCACAATACTTGTGTGAACAACACTGCCTTCACAATCTCTATAGAGGCCAAAGAAGGGGTCACGACAGGTGTCTCGGCACATGACCGCTACGTCACCATCACGACGGCAGCACGAGCCGATGCCAAGCCAGAGGACTTAGTGCATCCAGGACACGTCTTCCCGCTACAAGCCAGAGAGGGTGGCGTGCTCGAGCGTCGAGGACATACGGAGGGCAGTATAGATATAGTCTCCATTGCGGGGCTAGGCGATACGGCCGTCCTCTGCGAGCTAACCAACGAGGATGGGACGATGGCTCGTATGCCAGAAATTCAGAAGTTTGGCGCAGCGCACGATATGCCAGTCCTCACGATTGAGGATATCGTCGCCTACCGCCAGCAAAGCTAAAACGACAAATCAGCAAGACCAATAGAAAAGGAGACTACCGCCCACGAGTGGTAGTCTCCTTCGCTCTGTTTACTCACGCTCCGTATCAGTAGATGCGGTAGGCGTTGCTAATGCCTGGAGCCTGCTTGAGCGCTGCGCAGAGTTGCTCTACCTGCTCAGCTGAGTGTACCTCTAGTCCCACCTTTCCTCCGAAGATACCGTCTTGCGTCTGGAGCTGTACGGAGGCGATATTGATCAGGAAGTCTTCCGTAATCACCTGCACGATCCCATTGAGGATACCCTTAGAGTCGATACCCTCGATCATGATCGAGCCCGTGAAGAGCGTATCTCCCTGATCGCCCCAGATGGTCGAGAGGAGCTTATTGCCCGTGCTACTCTTCAGACGCATAGCCTCGGTGCAGGTGCGCTGATGCACCACTACCTGGTTGTCTATGACGAAGGCGACCACCTCGTCGCCAGGGAGCGGATGGCAGTCGTCAGCCATGACGTAGTTGCTCTTGATAGCGTCACTCTGGAGAAGGTACGGCTTCTTGTAGTCTATCTCACTGATCTGAGAGATAGATTCTGTAGGCTTGGGCATGGACTCCTGCTTGCCTATGAGAGCCTCCTTGACCGACTTGAAGAAGCGATTGCTCTTGCTCGACTTGATACGCTTGTAGAGCGACTCCACTAGATTGACCGTGCCAGAGCCGACAGCGTAGAAGAGGTCCTCACGCTTGTGAAAGCCAAAGAGCGCTGCCACAAGGTCCATATGTCCCGCATCGACAGAGAGGTCGTGCTGCTCGAAATAGTTGATCACGCTCTCCTCGCCTTGGCTGATGAGCTTGCGACGCTCCACACGGAGGAACTCATTGATCTTGCTCTTAGCCTTAGCCGTCTTGACATACTTGAGCCACAGCGCTGAGGGCTTTTGATTATTGCTGGAGATGATCTCCACCTGGTCACCACTCTGTAGCGGGTGGCTGAGAGGCACTAGCTTGTGATTGACCTTGGCACCGATGCAAGTCTGTCCGAGTGTCGAGTGAAGCGCATAGGCAAAGTCCAGCGGGGTACTCTCGTGAGGGAGCGTGATCGGATCCCCCTTGGGGGTAAAGACCATGATGTCATCTCCGTAAAGATTGAGCTTGATCGTGTCGAGGAAGTCCATGGCGCTCGAGTCCGGATTCTCCAGTAACTCGCTGATTTGGTCGAGGAACTTGGTGATCTCCTGATCCTCCTCCACACCGTCCGACTTGTACTTCCAGTGAGCTGCTAGTCCCCGCTCGTCTATCTCGTCCATCTTGCGGCTACGCACCTGCACCTCGATCCACTTGCCCGTAGGTCCCATGACTGTAAAGTGTAGTGCGCGGTAGCCATTGCTCTTGGGCTGAGCGACCCAGTCACGCGTCCGCTCATTGTTGACACGATAGAGACTCGTGATGTCGGTGTAGATACCCCAGCAAGTCTCCTTGACATTGAGCCCTGGGGTCTCCTCAAAGATGATGCGCACGGCGTAGAGGTCGTAGATCTCCTGAAAGGGGATCTGCTTCTTCTGCATCTTCTTCCAGATTGAGTAGCAGGACTTGACACGCGTCTTCATCTCGTAGTCTAGTCCACGAGCCTTGAGCAGGGGGTGGACAGGTGTGCTAAACTGCTTGAAGAGCTCCGCACGAGACTGCTCCGTGTCAATAATCTGATTGCAGATATCCTCGTAAGCCTTCGGGTGCTCATGCTTGAAGACCAGTTCCTCGAGCTCCGTCTTAATAGCGAAAAGTCCTAGGCGGTGAGCCAGCGGTGCGTAGATGTAGAGCGTTTCGCCCGTTATCTTGAGCTTCTTATGCTCAGGCATCGAGCTCAGGGTACGCATATTGTGCAGACGGTCGGCAATCTTGATAAGGATCACACGAATGTCTGCATTCATCGTTAGGATCAGCTTGCGAAAGTTCTCCGCCTGTAGGCTCTCTATGTTTCGCTCGGCCAGTATCTCGCTACTGATCTTGGTCAGTCCGACCACGATCTGAGCCACCTTAGGACCGAAGAGCTGCTCTATATCCTCCTCCGTGTACTCCGTGTCCTCGATCACATCGTGAAGTAGGGTAGATACGATCGATGTAGAGCCTAGACCTATCTCACGGCACACGATACGAGCCACTGCGAGCGGGTGCATGATGTAAGGCTCTCCGCTCTTGCGTCTGACCCCCTCGTGCGCCATCCGTGCGAAGGTAAAGGCGCGCTGTATCACCTCCACCTTCTTGCGGTGATTCGAGTGCTCATAGTCATAGATCAGTGCATCGTACTCTCGCTGTATCATCTCCTCATCGGAGAGTGTCGAGTTACTATAATCTACGGGGTAAATGTCTTCCATATTTTAGGGGAACGAAAAAAGGGGTTAGACAGAAGCTCTATACTATAGGCATCTTCATAAAGAGACACGAGGGCAGATGCTCCTCGAGCCATCCCTGGAGATAGGCGATGGTCTCACGCTCTATCGTCGCATCCTGCTCAGGGTACACATTATATATAAGGTAGCGCACCTCAATGCCTCGGTGCATGCAAGCATCGATACTGAGCAGCGTGTGATTGATGCTACCCAGCTTGCCATTGGTAACGAGAGCTACCTGTGGATCTTCCTGCTGAGCTATGTAGTCTATCGTGAGGAGCTGCTCGGTGAGCGGTACCATCAGTCCGCCAGCGCACTCTACAAGTAGTGGCTTAGCGCCCAGCTCTTGCAGATGGCGGGTAGCCTCGTTGAGTCGCTCGGGGTCTATCTCTCCACCATCCATGCGTGCTGCCAGGTGAGGTGAGCAGGGGTAGCTGTAGAGGTAGGGGCAGGTGAGCCCCTGGCGGTCCCACTCCGAGAGAGGATCTCCGAGTAGACGACGATGTGTCTCTATATCCTCACTGATCTCATGGCATCCCGTCTGGACCAGCTTCATCGAGGTGCAGGCTGTATGACCCGCCTCTCTGAGCGTACGTATGAGGAAGGCAGTCCCATAGGTCTTCCCTATATCAGTGTCGATACCACAGACATAGATCCGATCAGAAGGGGATACCAATTGCATTGCATCACTATTCATAGCGTTATCTACTAAATGGAGGAGGGCAATCTCCTCCATCTACAAAGGTACAGAATAGCTATCAATTGGCGAACGGTCGGCTGTTTCTCCTGAGGAATTTGCCTATAGCTCGCTGGAAAACGAATTTTCCCCACGGAGGGGCGAAATAAAAGTTCGGAAGAATGAAATGAAACTTCGGAAGAATGAAATGAAAGTTCCGACGAATTTCCCCGTTCCTCGGTGGGGAATGAGAGATATCCACGGGGAAATTCACGGTTTCCTCCGTGGAGGCATAGATGAGCCCGCTGAGTACGATGCATTTGCTGGCATGTAATCGAAGCAGAGTTGTCTATGTCACAAGATTAAATTAACTTTGTCACCACAGAGGGAGCTTGTCAAAGTAGAAGCTCTTGATGCGAGGCTATCAAGCCAACATTCACTAACTATAAAACAGAATAATATGGGATTACTTTGGAGTTTACTAATCGGTCTAGCTGCGGGAGCCATCGCAGGATGGATCATGCGAGGCCGTTCACTGGGTTGCCTATGGAATATCATCATCGGTATGCTCGGAGGTCTCGTCGGAGGCTGGGTCTATACCTTCTTCGGAGCCACGGCAGGTGACTCGTGGTGGGCACAGCTAGTTTGTGCCGTCGTGGGTGCCTGTGTGATACTCCTAGTCGTGGGACTCTTCAATAAGAAGAAAAGGTAGCCCCATTCTATATTAACTACTCTATTACAAAGAAAGAATTATGAAGAAGTACGTTTGCGATGTATGTGGCCATGTATATGACCCTGCAGAGGGCGATCCCGATAGCGGTATAGCTCCAGGCACACCCTTTGAGGATCTACCCGATGACTGGGAGTGCCCACTCTGTGGTGTCTCCAAGGATCAGTTCTCACCAATGGAGGACTAAGCCTGTGCCACGTCATCACTAGATGACACAACAACTAAAAAGAGGTGCCCTACGACCAATTGCTTGGTTGTAGGGCACCTCTTCTGTTGAGGAGCTAATGGCTCCTGCGACGGGCGAATAGGGAGATGTGGAGGGAGGAGCTACTTAGCAGTCTCGATATGGGAGGTGAGCTGCTGGAGTGCTTTTTTGAGCGTGATGGGGAGTGCCAGCCACTCGCTCTCTTCGTGTAGCGGTACCCACGTACCGCCATCTGGTAGCGGTGGGGTGCTACTATCGGGGAGTACGGTGTAGTAGCAGTCGATGTAGAGCTGTCGGTGCGTGAGCCGATGCTTATATCGTCTGAAGGGGCGTAGCTGGCAATGCGCTAGTGCTGCAGGTTGCTCAGGAAGAGGCTGTAGGAGTAGCTCCTCTTGCGGAGCTGCGGGCTGGTCGTATAGTAGTGTGGGCTGGTAGAGCTTGCCCCATATGTCTCCTGTGGGGCGCTGGTAGAGTATCGTCTGCCACTGGTGGTCTAGGCCTTTCTTGAGTACAAAGAGATAGCCTAAGTGTCGGGGCTGGACGGAGAGTTTGAGCGCTTTGCGTGGTAAGCTGGTTCGCTCGGGACTATCGGCAGAGGGGCATTCGCTACGGACGGGACAGCGGGTGCAGTCGCATAGCTGAGGGGTGCAGATGAGTGCGCCTAGCTCGATCATCGCTTGGTTGTGTAGTCCTGGATGCGGAGCTTTTTCGACCAATTGTCTGGCTAGGGCGGTGTAGTACTTCTTTCCCTGGGTGGTGTCTATCGGTTCCTCAGAGGCATAGAGCCGACTCAGTACGCGGAGCACATTGCCATCGACGGCGGGGTATGGTTGATCATAAGCAAAGGAGAGGACGGCTCCAGCGGTGTAGTCGCCAATGCCAGGGAGGGCGCGGACTGACTGGTAGTCTGTCGGGAAGGTGCCGCCGAACTCATGGACGATAATGACGGTGGGGTAGTGCTCGACAAATCGTAAGTAGTAGCTCGTCCCCTGATCTATCCGTGTCTGCTGTAGGATCACCTCACTGAGCCATATACGATAGGGGTCGTGTATGTCTCGCCAGGGGAGCTTACGATGATTCTCTTGGTACCAGCTGTGTAGCTTGGTGAGCAGTGTACTCAAGTGTGGAGCTTCTTTAGATAGAGAGCATGTGTAGCAGGTCGATGAGCTCGGGGTCGATGCGCTTTTGCTTTTTGGTAGCCTTGACAAAAGGTACGTAGACGATCTCATCGTTGTCGTACCCAATCATCACATTGCGCTGCTCATCGAGGAGAGCCTGCACAGCGGCTGCACCCATTCGGCTACCCATAATGCGGTCGGTAGCGCACGGTATACCACCTCTCTGTAGATGCCCTAGGATGGTGACACGGATGTCAAACTTGGGATAGCGACGCTTGAAGTCATCTGCGATGAAGAGTGTCTGCCCCTCGCGCTCCCCACTCTCGGTGACGAGGATGATGCTGCTGCTCTTGGTCTTGCGGAAGCCACTCTCGATCATCTTCTTGAGCGACTCGGTACTGGTGGGGTCTTCGGGGATGAGAGCGCCCTCTGAGCCAGTAGCGATAGCGCCATTGAGTGCGAGGAAGCCAGACTCACGTCCCATCACCTCGACGAAGAAGATGCGCTCATGGCTTGAGGCGGTGTCTCGCAGCTTGTCGACAGCATCCATAATGGTATTGAGAGCTGTCGTATAACCTATCGTAAGGTCGGTGCCAGCGAGGTCGTTGTCGATGGTCGCTGGGATGCCTACGGTGGGGAGGTTGTGCTCATTGGCTAGTAGGCGTGCACCAGTGAGAGAGCCGTCGCCTCCGATGACGACAAGGCCATCTATCTCATTTTCCTGAATGACTTCGTAGGCGCGAGCACGTCCCTCGGGAGTCTCGAACTCATGGCTTCGAGCTGTCTTGAGGATGGTACCTCCACGCTGTATGATGTTGCTTACATTTTCGACAGTAAGCTCTATGACATTGTTTTCGATAAGTCCTGTATAGCCTTTTATGATGCCACATACAGAGATACCGTGGTATAGTGAGGCTCTGGCGACGGCACGTATAGCGGCATTCATGCCTGGGGCATCACCGCCCGATGTGAGTACGCCAATTCGTTTGATGCGATTCATGCGTGAGAGTGTTAGTTAGATAGTTATCTATGCTACAAAGGTAGCACTTTTACCTCAAGTGTGGAGCTAGAGCGATGCGAGCAGACCATTGTCCGCAAAGCTCAAGTAGTGGGAGCGCTCGCCGTCAGAGGTTACGGAGGCGTGGTAACGGCCGAGGATGAGGTGGTCGTTGAGACGTATATTGCAGACGGAGGCAACCTGCTTGACCCGCTTGGTGAGGTCCATATCTTCGGCACTAGGCTGTAGGTGACCGGTGGGGTGATTGTGCGCTAGTATGATAGCTGAGGCGTAGTGCGTGATGGCGGGAGCCAAAATAAGTCGCAGATCGGCTACAGCGTGGCTGACTCCTCCTGAGGAGACCAATTCGTCCTTGATGACTCGCCCTGAGGCGTCTAGGTAAAGGCACCTTAGCTCCTCATGGTCTAAGCTCTCTAGATGACGTCTTAAGACGCGGTATGCGTCTAGGCTACAGGTGATCGGTGTGCACCGAGGCGGTGGTGTGTCTCGTAGTCTGCGTCCCAGCTCGATGGCTGCGAGTATGGTGCAGGCGCGTGCATCACCTAGACCAGCAAATCGTTTTTTCTTCTCTCCTGGTTCGCAACCTGTAAGATAGGCATGGTCTATCTCTAGAAGCTGACCCAGGTCGTTATCTAGACCAGTCATGATCTGCTTCGCTAGGTCTAGAGCTGAGTCCTTTTCCGTGCCAGAGTTGATGAAGATAGCCAGCAACTCCGCATCTGATAGGTGACGAGCGCCAAGTCTGAGGAGCTTTTCGCGAGGACGGTCCTCCTCGCTCCACTGCTTGATGGTGGTCTTAGTAGAGGCCTTGGCCAATGGCTTGGCTGGCTGAAGGGGAGAGTCTGCTTTCATCTGGTGGTCTGTGGCTGGGTGAGTAAGTCTTGCTGGATACGCTCTAGGAGGGGTTCCCAGGGAGTGGACAGGTCAAGCGGAGCGAACTCGTGATGGCGTCGCTGCCAGGCGAGCTGCTTACGGGCAAAGTGGCGACTATTGCGCTGTATGAGACGTATCGCCTCCGCTAGATCGTACTGCCCATCGAAATGTGCAAAGAGCTCTTTGTATCCTACCGTATTGAGCGCATTGAGCTGACGATGAGGGTAGAGCGCCTTAGCTTCCTCGACAAAGCCCTCCTCGATCATCATCTCCACGCGCTGGTTGATGCGTTGGTAGAGCTCTTCACGGGGCCGTGTCAGGGCATAGGTGAGCAGACGGAAGGGGCGCTCGGCATCTTCGCCTGAGTGGTAAGAGGAGAGTGGCGCACCGCTACTGAGATACACCTCTAGCGCATGCATCACACGACGATGATTGCAATGATCTACCTTATTATAGTACAGCGGGTCGACGAGCTGTAGCTCAGCAAGGATACCCGCCAAACCTTCTTTCTCATAACGCTCGTGAAGCTGCGCGCGTACCTCTAGATCAACAGGGGGAATGTCGTCTATGCCACTACAGATAGCGTCAATGTAGAGCATAGATCCACCGCAAAGGATGACGACGGGTTGCTCCCGAAAGAGTTGCTCTAGGAGCTCCATCACCTCTAGCTCATAGCGCCCAGCACTATACGTCTCAGTGATCTCATGGGTCGCTACGAAGTAATGAGGAGCTAGTCGCCGCTCCTCTTCCGTGGGGGTGGCGGTGCCGATCGGCATGCCACGGTATATCTGCCGAGAGTCTGCCGAGAGGATAGGTAAGGGCTTGGCGGTGGAGCCTAGATGACGAGCCAGTGCTATAGCAAAGGAGGTCTTGCCTACGCCTGTAGCTCCTGTGAGTACGATCAGTGTAGGGGAGACCTCCTTCAGTTTGCCAGTGCAGCAGCTCATCGGAGAGGATGCTAGCTCTTACTCTTCATCTACGATGCTAAAGCCATCGCTGGAGAGCTCGTCAGCATTAAAGAGCTCCTCGCCAAAGGCTTCGTCCATCATCCCTAGAGGAGCATCGCCAGAGAGTGCGTCACCGCCTAGACTGCCGACAAACTCCTCGGGATTCGTCTGCCGAGGCTTCTTACCCTCTAGAGAGATGATCTGGGGGCTGGACAGCGAGCCACTGTGTATCTTGACTAGCTGAAGGCGTAGATAGCGATCCTCAAAGAGATCGAAGAGATAACGCATCCGTGCTCCTGTCTCGTCAAGCAGATCCTCTAGGCGAGAGCTTTCGATATCATATTGGTTGCCTGCGTCGGTCTCAAAGAAGTCGCTAGAGGCTACCTGTCCGATATCTTCCCAGCGATCATCGCAGAGATAGAACATACCGATCGATGCTGGGTCAAAGTCTAAGGTGTCTATTAGCAGATCCTTGAGTTGATCAAAGGTAGCGTCAGCCTGTATCTCAAAGTCTAGAGCGAAGGTCTCCTCAGCCTCGGAGGTTACGTGATAGTGATGTATCATAAATCGTTTCGTGCCGTGTGAACTAAATGAATATGCAGGGCTAACTCTTACGTACTAGGTTGAAAAACTCCTCACGAGTCTTCGACTCTTTGAAGGCTCCCGTGAAGTCGCTCGTCGTAGTGAGCGAGTTTTGCTTCTGTACGCCACGCATCTGCATACACATATGCTGTGCCTCGATGACAACGATGACGCCTAGCGGTGAGAGCGCCTGCTGGATGCAGTCTTTGATCTGTGTGGTCAGTCGCTCCTGCACCTGTAGACGACGGGCGAAAACATCGACGATGCGAGGTATCTTGCTGAGTCCCGTGATATACTTGTTGGGGATGTAGCCTACATGTACCTTGCCAAAGAAAGGTAGCATGTGATGCTCGCAGAGAGAGTAAAAGTCTATATCCCGTACGATGACCATCTGCTGGTAATCCTCTCTAAAAGTGGCAGCACGTAGGATCGCTAAGGGGTCTTCTTGGTAGCCCTTGGTGAGGAAGTGGAGTGCCTTGGAGACTCGCTCGGGAGTCTTGAGTAGCCCTTCACGGGAGGGGTCTTCGCCTAGCTCTGTAAGGAGCTCTTTGACGTGACCTTTCATCCGTTCTAGTTGTGGCTCAGGGAGAAAGTCGCTGACCACGTAGTTCTGATTCGTGTGTAATATCTGCTGGGGCTCTTCCATGTATGTAAGATGGTTTTCAGGAAAAAGAGTTTAATGATAAGTCGATGGGTGGTACAGATGTGAGTAAATCCTAGCGTATACGGACTTTCTCTCGCACGATGTAGGCTTCTCGCATGAGTCGTGGGTGGGAGGCACGCAAGGCGTTGAGCTGCTGCTGAGCCTCTTGTCGCGAACCGTAGTCGCCGACCGATAGACGCCAGAAGGGAGCGCTATAAGTGACGTAAGCAGAGAGCTCAGGCGCTGCACCCCTCACTTGGCTAGCTAAGCGGTAAGCTTCCTGCTTAGCACCACGCATATTGCTCGTGTAGACCTGTATGCGATACCCCGTGCGGACGCTTGCCCTAGCGGTATGAAAGGTCTTGCCTACAAGATTGCGCAACCAGTTAGGCTGCGTGATAGTCACGTTGCCTCCACTACTTTGTGTAGTTATCTGGGCGAAGATGTCCTGCTCCTGCGTGCGCTCCTGAGCTACAAGCGAGCCAGAGAGTACGGTCACACTCAAGAGTAGGACGAGTGAATGCCTGATAGGCGCTAGAAGCCTCATTTATTTGCTGTGATAATGGGTAAGAATGTATCGGCCTTGAGAGCAGCTCCTCCGATGAGCCCGCCATCGACGTCGGGTTGTGAGAAAAGCGCCTCAGCATTTGAAGCCTTGCAACTACCTCCGTAGAGGATCGTGGTAAGGTCTGCTAGCTTCTTGTCAAAGAGCGATGCCACCGTCTGGCGAATGTGTTGGTGCATCTCTTGTGCTTGCTCGGGCGTTGCCGTCAGGCCAGTGCCGATAGCCCATACAGGCTCGTAAGCCAAAACGATCTGCGCCATCTGCTCGTGTGAGAGATGTCCTAGGGAACCTCGTAGCTGCTCATCAACCACCTCGAAGTAGCAGTTTGCCTCACGCTCAGCCTGCTGCTCGCCAACGCAGAAGATGACCTTGAGTCCATGAGCGAGAGCCTGATCAATCTTCTGAGCCAGTAGCTCGGCGCTCTCTTTGTGATAAGCACGGCGCTCGCTATGCCCTATGATGACGTAGGTGCAGCCACAGGAGCGTATCATCTCAGCGGACACCTCGCCAGTGTAAGCACCAGCCTCGTGTGCTGAGCAGTCCTGTGCAGCATACTCTATGCCACTCCCTGCGAGCAGTCCCTTCATCGCTCCCAGGTGAATGTAGGGGGGAGCCAGGATTACCTTACAAGGATTGCTGAGCTTAGCCACCTGCTCTTTGATTTCTGAGATGAGTTGGAGCCCTGCGTCGAGGGTCATGTTCATCTTCCAGTTTCCAGCTACGATGAGTGTTCTCTTGTCCATGATATTGTTGTGTTGGTTATTTAGTCTTGATTTGATACTCGGAGTACTTAGACTTGTCCTCCCACTGTACGCTTTGGATCAGCATGACAAGGCAAAAGATAATCCAGGCAACGAGGAGCCCCCAACGCTCTATGTGTAGTCCAGCGTGAGGTGCTTGTCGTAGTAAGGAGGAGAGCTTTTCGTAATCCTGATCTGTGTACTTGTCGGGCAAGTCTCGAGCAGCTCTCTTGTCCAGGATGACACCGTCAGAGACCAGTATGACAGAAGGCTGAGCCCGTGCCATCGTCTTGATCGTTGTCCCATCGCAAAAGTAGAGCGGATAGGCGGCTGCCGTCTTATTGCGCCAGCGACCACGCTCCTCGGGCGTACTGCCAGAGATGCCGTACATAGCGACGCCGACAGACTCAGCCCAGTCGTAGAGTGCGTTGAGCTTGCGTCCCATCTGTATGGGTATCGTCTCCCAGTTTGGCGTTATGACCCATATCTGCGGGCTCTCATTGAGTAGCATCGTCTGAGTCACATCTCGCTCTGTCGCTTGCTGAGAGCTCCCTCCCGCATAGATCGCAAAGTCCATGACAGGAGGCTTGTAGCCCTCCTTGATGACTCGCTCCTGGCGGTCTATGTAAGTCCAAGTGGAGTCGGGGAGCTCCTCCATATTAAATGTCTCTCGCAGCCCATTCTTCTCATAGATAAAGAGGTATTCGATCTCCTCCTGAGGTGCATCCTCAGGGATCATTGTCAGCTCTCGTAGCGAGGCGCCGATCTTGTAGGGGCGAAAGTCTATGAGCGGCAGATGCCTTAGGTTACCTCCCACGAAAATACCCCAGCCCAATAGCAGTAAAGCCGTAGCTACGGAACCAGTGATACCGCGGAAAGGACGGCTCGCCTTGCGATAGGTGAGGAGGTAAACTATCGTGACAGCCATGAAGAAAACATTCTTGCCAAAGGTCTCCCAATTAGTCAGCTTGAGCGCATCGCCAAAGCAACCGCAATCGCTGATAGGGTTAAAGAGCGCTAGGTAAAGTGTCACCAGCGTCATCACCCCTATGAAGAGGGTGGTGCCCCAGGCTGTGATCCTCCTCCAGAGTCCCATCAAGAGAAAGCCTCCGAGGAGGAACTCAAAGGAGCAGAGTGCCACCGAAAGTACGGGAGCCATAGCTTGCAGACTTCCCAGCCCCATCACTCTGAGGTACTCCTCTATCTTGATCGCACCTCCCATAGGGTCAACCCCCTTGACAAATCCTGAGAAGAGTAAGAGAGCTGCTAGTAGGATGCGGGAGAGCTCGGATAGGATGTATTGGACTCGTTGACGGCTCATAGGATTATTTGTAAATGTGGTGTACGCTATGCCTGATCAAAGCGCAACTTGATGAGTGCAAAGATAGCGTAGTTTATCATATCCTGATAGTTAGCCGCTATGCCTTCGCTCACCAGCGTCTTGCCAGCGAGGTCTTCGATCTCCTTGGTGCGAAATATCTTCGTCAGTATGATGTCTGTTATCGAGCTAATGCGCATCTTGCGCCACGCCTCATCGTAGTCGTGGTTCTTGTCGACCATCAGCTGGTAAGTCTTCTCGATGAGTTGGTCGTATAGCTCCAGTGCCTCTTCGGGCGATAGGTCAGGTTTGTCGCTCGGTGTGCGCTCTAGCTGTATGAGACCGATGATGCCATAGTTGACGATACCTATGTACTCGTTGTCTACGTCCTCATCGACACGCTGCTCTGCCTTCGTCTCTAGGGAGCGTATGCGTAGCGCCTTGATCATCATCTGATCCGTGAGTGAGGAGGGACGCAGGATACGCCAGGAAGCTCCGTAGTCGTGTAGCTTCTGGGCAAAAAGCGTCCTACACTCTGCGACCACCTTATGATACTGCTGCTCTGTATTCATAGACTCTAAAGCTTTAGGGTGCGTGTGGCTAATCGTTGAGCGCTAGGTCCAGCACCTCCTTGATCGTCTCTACATAGGAGAAGGTCAAGCCCTCAATGTATATAGGCTTGATGTCTAAGATGTCCTTCTCATTCTCTTTGCTTAGGATGAGCGTCTTGACGCCAGCCCGCTTGGCAGCTAAGATCTTCTCCTTGATGCCACCCACGGGGAGGACACGCCCTGTGAGCGTTATCTCACCACTCATAGCGATGCGTGGCTTCACCGTGCGCCTGGTCAAAGTCGAGACGAGCGAAGTCGCCATCGTGATACCAGCACTCGGGCCATCCTTCGGAATAGCCCCCTCGGGGACATGTAGATGTATCTCCAGCTTGTCAAAGGTGCTCTCAGGTATCTCCAGCTCCTCGCAGTGAGCCTTGATATAGTCTAGAGCGATGACGGCGCTCTCCTTCATCACATCTCCTAGATTGCCCGTGAGCGTCACCTTGCCCTCCTTGCCACGATGCGTAGAGCTCTCGATGAAAAGGATTTCTCCACCCACTTCAGTCCAGGCTAGACCCGTGACGATGCCTGGCATGCCAAAGTCTTGCCATATGTCTCGTGTGTAGGGTGGCGTGCGAAGGTCTTGCTGTATGATCTCAGGAGTGATCTGTACGCTGTACTTCTGGTCCATGGCAACACGCTTAGCCTGCTTGCGCATGAGCGCTGCGAGGTTCTTCTGTAGTGACCTCACGCCACTCTCTCGTGTATAGCCCTCGATGAGATAGGTCAGAGCGTCGGTGTCTATAGCAAACTGGTCGTTCGTCAGTCCGTGCGCCTCCAGCTCCTTGGGTACGAGATGACGATGAGCTATCTCGACCTTCTCCTCCAGCAGATAGCCCGACACCTGTATCAGCTCCATACGGTCGAGGAGCGGACGCGAGATGGTGCTGAGCGTATTCGCCGTAGCGATGAAGAGCACCTTGCTCAGGTCATAGTCTACGTCTAGGTAGTTATCGTGGAAGGCCACATTCTGCTCCGGATCTAGCACCTCTAGGAGTGCTGCTGCGGGGTCGCCCTTGTAGTCTGACGAGATCTTGTCTATCTCATCCAGTACGAAGACTGGATTGCTTGTCCCCGCCTTCTTGATGCTGTCTATGATACGTCCGCACATCGCTCCTATGTAGGTGCGTCGGTGTCCGCGTATCTCCGCCTCGTCGTGCAGACCTCCGAGGGAGATGCGCACATACTTACGTCCGAGGCTCTCAGCGATGCTCTTACCCAGTGAAGTCTTACCCACACCTGGAGGGCCGTAGAGACAGAGTATCGGAGACTTGAGGTCGTTCTTGAGCTTGATGACGGCTAGATGCTCTAGGATACGCTCCTTGACACGCTCTAGGCCGAAGTGGTCACGATTTAGTATCTCCTCCGCATGCTTGAGGTCAAACTGGTCCTGACTATACTCCTGCCACGGCAGGTCAAGCATCAGGCGCAGGTACTGTAGTAGTATCGAGTACTCGGGCGCTTGTGTCGGGATGCGCTCTAGATTGCCCAGCTCACGGTCGAAAGTCTTCTGCACCGCTTCGCTCCACTGCTTCTTCGTCGCTGCCTCTCGTAGCTCTGCGATTGTTTGGTCGGCAAAGTCTCCCTCGCCCAGCTCCTCGCGAATGGTACGTATCTGCTGCTCTAGAAAGTGCTTGCGCTGCATCTCGTCCATGTCCGACTGAGTCTGCCTGACGATCTTCTCATTGATCTGTACGAGCTCGCTCGTCTGGCGTACGTAGGAAATCAGCTCAATGACGAGATGATTCGTATCGGAGATCTTGAGTAGCTCCAGCTTAGCTTTAGAAGTTAGAGAGAGATAAGCAAGGGTAAAGTTGATGAGGAAGGGCAGATTGTCCTGCGCATTGAGTGCCTCGACAAAGTCCTCAGCGCCCTCCATGCGTCGTATCTTGACCAGCTCGACCAGCTCGTAGCGTAGCTTGTTGAACGCGACAAAAAGCTCCGTGTCTTTCATCAGATCCCTTTCCGAACGAGGTAATGCGAGTGGCGACTCGACCCGGCAGCGCAAGTAAGGATTCGTCTGCGTATAGGTACTGGTGTGAACACGTATGATGCCTCGTATGATCGCTACGACATTGTCTGGCGAGGGGTGGATCATATCCTCGACGATACAGAGGACGCCCTCTTTGGCGAGAGAGCCTGGTGTGATGGGGGTGTCGGGGTCCTCTCCGATGTAAGTCGTGGCAACGATATATTGCCCCTTAGACATGGCATTGCTCACGGCATCTATCTGCTTGTCCTCAGTCAGCATGACTGCTTGCAAGACACAGGGAAAGAGGACCGCATTGAAGACGGGTAGCACGGGATAGGTATTCCCCAAAAGTGCCATAAGAGCGTCCCGCTCATCGTCAAGTATCTCATCTTCATCTATAACGTTCGGCAAGGGAATGACCATGCCCCCTGAGCCAACGTTGGGCAAGTCGGTCTCCACCAAGTCGTAATTGTCTTCTTTCATATGGGCGATATTAGCTATCTATTGCGTAAATCTGCTTGTAACGTTTGCAAATATACCACATTTATCCGAGTAGACGTGGGAAGGGGAGCGACCAAAGCTACCTCACGGTGCCTATAAATAGCAATCTCCACGGAGGAATAGACAGATAGCTCCGTGGAGAACGCTTATTTCCTCCGATGCGTGAAATGAAACTTCGGAAGAATGAAATGAAAGTTCGGAAGAAAGATTTCGAAGTTCCGAAGAATTTGCCGTTTGCTCCCTGGAGAATATCAATTTCCTCGGTAGAAAGTTCGTTTCTTCGGCAATTCGCCGAAATAGGTCCAGGATAGCTCGTCGCCATAAATACGAGGAAATCCAATTCCCATCGGATGAAAATCCATTTTCATGCGGGAAGAAAATCCATTTTCATACGGGAGAAAATCCATTTTCATAGGCATGAAAATAAATTGCCATAGGGGGTTGGCAAAGTCTCTTCATAGGGCGACGCCAGCTGACACGCAGAGATAAAGCAACAGGCTCAACCGCCTCGACGAAGCGATTGAGCCTGCTCTGGTTGCTCTGTGTGCCTGGAGTCAGATAGCGATTAGTGCGATAGGCGTGCTATCCGATGTGCTGAGCCGGTGTGGTCGCTGTGCGACTACTGGACTACTTGACGACTACTCTTCGGCACGAAACATAGGACTCCACGGGGGTAGTAGCTTGGGTGTCTTGCCCTGGAGCTCCTTGGCACGTGGCGTGAGGTACTTTTTATTGACTACTAAACGGAAGGTGTATGCGTCAAACCACTCGTCCGTCATGATCAGATGACCCTGATGTCCAGAGGTGGCGCCCCAGCTGTTCTCGACCATCCACTTGGTGGGCTTGCCCGACTTGTCTAGGTCTACCGCTACGAGCGTCATAGCGTGTGTGGAGCCACTGTCAAAGGATGCGATGCGCTCGCCCTTTGTCATAGTCATCGGAACGCCCGTAATAGCCTCGTAGTCATCGTAGCCGAGGGTGAGCAGGCCAGACTCTTTATTGAGCTCCTTGCCTACGTCGCAAGAGTAGTACATCATGTTGCCATCCTTGAGGGAGGCGATGGCCATCTTCTTGATTTCCTCCATCGGGAGGTTGATGTAGGTCCAGTCCTTGCCATCCCACGCGTGGCGATCATACTCGATAGCGTAGGTCTCGTAGTAGGGCTGCGAGGGATCGTTCATGACCATCACGTAGTCATCCTTGAGATTGACACCGATCATCTCCTGGTAGAAGCTTAGCGGGGTGTACTCCTTGGTCGAGAGGACCTTGCCATCGGCATCTCTGAGGGTGTACTCAAAGGTGGTGGGCGGTGTGCCAAGGTTGAGGCAGAGGAGACGATAGATGGCTTGTAGGGTCATCTCCTTCTCCTTGCGTAGCTCTGCTAGTGTGGCGCCTTGCTCCGCTTTGCAGCGTAGCTCCATACCTCCCTGTCGGAGGAGCTTGGCTATGAGTGAGGAGAGGCGCGAGGTGTTGTTGCTACTATAGGTCTCTGGCATCACGTCACTGGGCACGACGCCGTACTTGAGGAGGTTGTCCGAGATGCCGGTGAACTGCCCGCCGTCATTGATCGGGTGCTGGAAGAGCCACTCCACCTTGCGGTCGGTGATGGGGAGCGTGCGGGTCTCGAGAATGCCCTCGAGGAAGAGGTTGGCCTTCTCTAGCTGATCCCAAAAGAAAGAGTAGCAGTGGGAGAAGTAAAACTCTCCGAGGTTGTTGTCCTTGATGAACTTAGCCCGCAGAACGTTGAAGCCGGTGAAGAGCCAGCAGCGCCCAGATCTCTTCTGATCGGTGATCCCCTTCGTGGGTACTCGGTAGGTGAAGTGATCGTCGGGCGGTGTCGCGAGCTCGGCATTGGCGAGTACCATGCCGTTCTGTACGATACTATTGTGGAGGGCTCGCTCAGCTGGAGCTTTTGGGGTAGCTTGCTGGAGCTTCTGCTGGAGCTCGGGTGTGATGGCACCGTCGCTGCGGTTGGAGCTTTCACTCTGTGCTAGTAGCATGACGCTGGATAGTAATAGGAGTAAGGGAAAGAGAAGTTTCTTCATAAAAGCGATATAGTTTATATGACGGCAAAGGGTATGGAGTAGCTGTGCTTGCCCTCGCTGTCGGATAGTAATGCGTGGTAAATGCCTGAGGGGTAGCGCTCACCGCTCGGTAGGCGGGTGGTGATGGTGAGCTCGCCTGTCTGCGCTACCTCCTGATAGATCAGATTGCCCGCACCGTCTAGGATGCGTACGGTAGTGCCGGCGGGGAGCTGGGTGAGGGTGATGAGGTCTGGGTCCTCGGGGCGTAGCGGGTTGGGGTAGATGTAGACCTCTTTGCTCTGTGCGGACCAGTCACTCGTCTGACCTATATAGAGGGAGACGAGCCCTGCCGAGGTGGCGATGTAGAGGACTCCTCGCTCCTTGTCGATGGCGAGGGAGAGGACGTCGTTGGTGAGTAGGGGACTATTGTCCTTGGTGTAGTGTGCTAGGAGCTGAGTGCCGTCGGAGGAGAGGAGGTAGAGCCCGTCTGATCCGGTGCCACACCACTTATTGCCGAGCGCATCGATGGCGATTGCGGTGATGGGCATATTGTCGAGGACATAGTAAAGGTTGGGCTCCTGTCCCCCTACGGGTCTAGATGCTAGCGGGGTGCTTTGCGAGATGAAGCTACTGGGTTTGGCGACGCAGATGGGCCCTTTGTCAGTAGCTATCCAAAGGCTACCCGATGGATCTAGAGCTAGGTCGTAGTAGTGCTTGGCGGCAATCTCCTTGCCAGTACGATCGACAAACTTAGAGACGAGGCGGTACTCGTCGTCTGACTGATCTAGCGGTGTACCCTTGTCGTCAAAGATGAAGACACCGTTATTGCCATCAGCACTGCGGTGGTATATGAGTAGCCACTTGACACCATTGGGTAGCGCCAGCATAGGACCGAAAGCGTTGACCAGCTCTATCTCTGGGTACGAGATAGCTTTCATCGTGCCATCAGGAGTGCGTACGACAAGCGGGTTGGCGGTGATCCCTTGACCTTGAGCCATCCATAGGTTGCCACGAGGGTCGTAGCAGAGGGAGCCGACACGGACGTTGTGCGCTGTGGGGGAGTCGTTGTCCCAAGCTCTGATCAAAGGACTGTTTTCTGGTGTATAGCGATTGAGGATCAAGCGTCCTTGGATCTCATAGAGCCCTTCGCCCCAAGAGCCGACGAAGTAGTGGTTAGCGTCATGCGGGTCAACGGCGATGGAGACGAGGTCGTAGACGGGGATATAGTTGGTCTGCTCGACGATCTGCCAGTAGGTCCAGTTGTCCCATCGCGGTGGGGTGTAGATCTGTATGTGACCGGGTATCCAGAAGGCGTTGTAGTTGCGCCCTCCGCTGACGGAGTAAAGCCTGCCATGCTGAAAGGTGATGTAGAAGTGCTTGTTGACCTTCGGGGCGTTGGCTTCGAGGGACAGCTTTTCGAGAGAGACTTTGCCCTCGGAGGCGGAGGCGAGGTTGGCTTTGTAGAGAGATCCGCCCGCTGTGAACCATAGTCGATCTGCTGAGCTGTCGCCTGAGAGACTTTGCAGACGGGCGGGTAGATCGATGCGTATGCATTCGCCTCCAGCTCGCCACACGAGTAGCGAGTCGGCGCCTGCGACAGCGACCCCATCGGCTAGTGAGAAGAGACGCTGGGCCCAGCCACTCTGCGCCATCATCTGAGGGGTGGCACTGGCTTGGGTTAGCGTGGTGCGATAGAGATTGTGCAGGCTGTCTATGTACCAGAGCGAGCCATCGGGTAGGGCGGTGATGGAGGTCATTTCCTTTGCTGGTAGACCACTGATGAGGCTCCAGGAGGCGGGGTCTTGGAGGTTTTGCGAGAGGGTACTAGAGCGTAGCCCTTCCTTGGTTAGCGCATAGAGCTTTTCGTCTAGAGCAAAGGCGTCTAGCACCTCTTTGCCTAGGAAGGCTGTGGCAACGATCTGATGATTGTTGAGGTCTATCTGCATGAGCCCAAAGTGACCAGCGATGAAGGCGTACTCCTTATAATAGAAGATGCGTGTGGCGGTCTTGTCGTTGAGGTTGCTATTGTCGCTGATGCCTACAAGGTTGTAGATGTGATCACTGTAGATGAGGTCGATACGCCCCGAGGCGTAGTAGACGGTGGTGACCTTGTGGCTCGGTGAGTAGCGGATCATGCGAGCGTCTAGGTCGCTGATAGGGGTCAAGCCATCGAGGAGGTGGATCTCATTGGGATGCTCTGGAGAGACGGTGCCGATGACGCCCTCGGTGGTGAAGAGTACCTGCTCGGGCAGATCGGCGACGAGCTCTACATCTCCTACGGCTAGATGCCACTGCCACAGCTGCTCTTGAGCTGTTAGCGGGAGGGAGCACAGAAGGAGCGGGAGGAGGAGTAGGTGTAGGGAGGCTTTCATAGGTTGTGCTGGGTAAGGTATGTGCGGAGCTGGTCGACGGCTCGTGTGCGGTGGCTGATGGCGTTCTTCTCTTGTGGGCTCATCATGGCAAAGGTCTTGTCAAAGTCCTCTGGTACGAAGAGGCTGTCGTAGCCAAATCCTTCGGCGCCCTCCTCGTGGTCAATGATCCGTCCTGCGACACGACCCACGAAGTGGTGCTGCTCGCCCTGACTATCGATCAGTACGATGACACACTCGAAGTAAGCGCGCCACGGCTCGGGGTGTGAAGCTAAGGAGTCCAGGAGGTGCTTCCTATTGGCCACGTCGTCACCGTCACGACCAGCGTATCGAGCTGAGTGCACGCCTGGGTCTCCGCCTAGTGCCTCGACAAAGAGCCCCGTATCGTCCGCAATGCAGGGCTTATGGTAGAGGTCGTAGAGCGCTTGCGCCTTGATGGTGGCATTGCCTAGGAGCGTGGAGGCGCTTTCGTCGGGAGCTGTGTAGTGTCCTAGCGAAGAGGCTGAGCGCACTTCGCAACTGTTCCCGAGCATTGACTGGATTTCGAGAAGCTTGTGAGCGTTGTGTGTGGCGAGGTAAAGGACTTTCATGTAACTTTGTGGAGGTTCTACGTAAGGTTGGTTACAAAAGTACTGAAATGAATGGGATAAGCCAAATAGATGAGCTCTGTCGTCAGTTGCCCTACTGCGAGGTGGATGCGCCTTTTGGTCCAGAGGTAGTGACCTACCGTCTATCGCGACGCATCTTTGCGCTGCTATGGCTGGAGCATGACCCAGGCATGGTGTCGCTCAAGGTGAACCCCGACTTGATAGAGCCATTACTGGATCGGCATAGTGACCTGCAGCCCGCCTTTCACCTTAATAAGAAGCACTGGGTACAGCTGGAGTTACCGACTAGTGAGTCTGAGGAGTGGATCGCTCGGCTCTTACGTCACTCCTATGCGCAAGTGTGGCGCAAGCTCCCGAAGATTCAGCAACGTCTTCTGCCCCTCGGAATAGAAATCTACAACCAAGCACAGAATGAGCAAGATCTCCTTTGAGATAACCGAACTAGACCACCCCATAGAGAGCACCTACGACTACCTGGTCAAGCTCCTAAAGGAGAGGCCCAGCCTCCCCTCGGGGACGGTCATACATACGGACTATCAGACGGCGGGGCGTGGACAGCTAAACAATAGTTGGTTTAGTAGTCCTCGGCTCAATGCGCTCCCTTCGATATACCTTCGCCTAGATCGACCTTTGCAGCAGATCTGGTCTATCAGTGAGGCGACCGCCCTTGCGGTTTATAAGAGCTACAAGGAGCAGCTTTCGAGCGAGGATACGATTGAGATCAAGTGGCCGAACGACCTCTTCGTCAATGGCCACAAGATCGCTGGCATCCTGATCCACAACGCTCTGGCCGATGGCTCGGTCGCAGAGACGATTATTGGGATCGGAATGAATATCAACGAGGAGGCTTTTCCGCCTGAGCTCCCGCAAGCGATCTCTTTGCACCTTGTGACGGGGCAGACTTATGATGTGAAAGCTTTCCTCCGCCAGATGCTTCGTCATCTAGGGGAGCAGCTTGCTCGTCAAGACTATGCAGGACTGCACGCAGAGTACAACGAACTCCTCTACCAGCGAGGTGTCCGAGCTCGCTACCGAGATGTCGCCACGGAGGAGGCGTTTGATGCAACGATTCAGGAGGTAAGCCCTCAGGGACAGCTCGTCCTAACGACCACTACGGGGGAGGAGCGACGCTACGCCTTCAAAGAGATTGTCTACCTATAATATAAGAGTATGTCTGAGCACACGAAGATAGAGCACCGCCCCCTCACCCATGCTGAGGTGAAGCTGATTAAAAGCTTGCAACTGGCGAAGTATCGTCGGCAGTCCAACCTATTTATCGCTGAGGGCGAGAAGTTGATCGGCGAGATGCTCCCAGCTTATCGTTGCCAGCTACTCGTTGGTACAGCGGAGCTAGTCGAGCCCTTGCTAGAGCGATGCCCAGCGAGCATTACCGAGGCGGTAATCCTGCCTGACCCGAAGCAGATAGAGCGGGTGAGCGGACTGAAGAGTCCTCGTCCGCTATTGGCACTTTGCGGGATCCCAACCGTAGAAGCACCCCAAGCGTTGCTACAACCCACGCTCCTTCTGGACGACGTGCAGGACCCTGGCAATGTCGGGACGCTCCTACGCACTTGCGACTGGATGGGCATCAGACAAGTCCTCTGCACGGAGGGTTGCGCAGACATCTATTCGCCAAAGGTGCTACAAGCGACTATGGGCGCTCTGGCGCGTGTGCAAGTTTATCGCTACTCCGATAGGACGGCTCTGCTCACGATGCTGGAAGAAACGGAGATACCTGTGATAGGAACCTTCATCGATGGTGCACCGCTTCGCACATTGCGGCTGGCGCCTGAGCAACCTTATATATTGGTGTTGGGCAATGAGGGCAATGGTATCTCGCCTGAGCTCTCGGCTCTAGTCTCTCAGCGGATTACAATCCCGTCGCCCGTCGATAGCCATTGCGAGTCGCTCAACGTAGCGGTCGCTGGCGCTATCGTTATGGCGCATCTGATGCTTTAGCCTAGCTAGCCCTCCGTCTGAGGAAGCAAAGGCTCCACCTGCGCTAGCACATCGTCCAGATCGGCTAGGGTAGGGGCTTGGAGCATCGCTATGCGTAGCGCACGAAAGTTGGGAATGCCCTTGAAGAGGGGCGTGGCGGCTAAGTGGCGACGACTATGCAGGATGCCTCGGCGCTCGTCCAGCTTCTCAATATTCTTGTGAACGATCTCTTTGAGGATCTCTAGCTGTTGCTGAGAGGTTAGCTGAGGAGCGGTAAAAGTTGGGTCGACGGCAGCGCGCATTTCGCCAAAGATCCACGGCTGTCCGATAGATGCTCGTCCGACCATCACCCCATCCACACCATAGGTGTCAAAAGCGTGCCGCACCTCCTCGCCAGTCGTTATATCGCCATTGCCGATGATCGGGATCTGGATCTCAGGATTGGAGCGCACCTCACCGATCAAAGTCCAGTCGGCGCTCCCCTTGTACATATCGCTACGAGTACGTCCATGGATGGTCAAAGCTGCGATACCACAATCCTGTAGGCGTGGCGCCAGCTCAGTAATGATAAGACTGTTGTGATCCCATCCTAGACGCGTCTTGACCGTCACGGGGCAACTAGCTACAGAGACCACCGCGGCAGTAATCTCTAGGAGTAGCTCGGGCTCACGAAGCATACCACTGCCAGCGCCCTTGCCCGCGACCCGCTTGACGGGACAACCGAAGTTGAGATCGAGTAGGTCAGGCTCCAGTTGGCAGGCTATACGTGCCGCCTCGCACATCGTCTCCACATCACGACCGTAGATCTGTATGGCGACGGGACGCTCTGCCGGGTCTATGCGCATCTTGCGCATCGTGCTCGGCACGTAACGTACGAGCGCATCGGCACTGATGAACTCGGTGTAGACGAGGCTCGCGCCAAACTGTTTACAGAGCAGGCGAAAGGGCGCATCGCTCACATCCTCCATCGGTGCGAGCAGTAGCGGACGAGAGCCTAAGTCAAGGGTGCCTATCTGCATAGCTATTCTTCTGTCGGGGCAAAGCAGGTAAACTGTACGGCACTGTAGGACTTGTGCCAAGCGAAACGATCGGACTCTGCAAAGTCCACCGTGTCGGGGTGCTCTAGTACGAAGATAGAGCTAGGACACCACGCTTTACTGGCGAAGAGTAAGTCGGGTATATCCTTTAGCCACGGCAAGTTATACGGGGGATCGGCAAAGATCAGGTCGTAAGGCTCCCCATCGTACTGACGTAAGTACTGCTCTACGGAGCGATTGAGGACGAGGAGTTGCTTGCTTGAGAGGATTTCTTTGTCTAGCATGTCAGCGGCCGACCGAATGAAGGCTGCATGCTTTGGATGCTTCTCAATAGAGGTCACCGAGGCTGCACCTCGAGAGACGAACTCGAGGGAGATACTCCCGATACCCGCAAAGAGATCCAACACCCGCATACCCTCCACATCATACTGTGCCGAGAGGCTGTTGAAGAGCGCCTCCTTGGCAATGTCTGTCGTGGGGCGGAGCGTCAACCCCTTAGGCGGGGAGAGACGTCGTCGACCATATTTGCCAGCTATAATGCGCATAGCGATAACTCTATCAAGCGTACCAATAGTCTGTCGGCATGACAGACACGTTCCAGTCGGCAGTCGCGAACTGTCGGTAAAGCGCCTGCAGGAGCTCACCGACCAAGCTGTCAGCACCCGCCGTTCCGTCGGATAGTATGATGGATACGGGAGCCGCGTGATCTACGGAGCTGTCCAAGTACACCTTACTTAAGAAGTAGAGAACCTGGTAGAGATGATGTTGCCAGGTGCGGTAGCGAGGCCAACTGTAATGATTAGCCCGAAGCAAGTTTCCCGACTGACATAGTACCAGATCGCAACCGCCCTCTACCAGTTCGACACCTAGCGAGAGCCCCGTCTGAAGAGATGACTGTCGCAACACCCGCTGGGCAAAGGGTAGGATCGTCGGAATAAACTGGCAAGCTACGAAGCTGCGCTGCAGGAATCCCTTGACTAGATGACTAAAGCCTACCGCTAGACTAGGCTTGCCATCGCCCAGTGTGTACGAGTTGCTGTAGTACTGCTCTTCATCCGCAAAGATAGGCGCCGTCAGTCGCCACCAGTGTACATCCTGCTCTCCACTCATGCCACTCGGTATGACCACATAGTGAGAGGCGGGGTAGAGTATGCGGACCTCTCCCTCAGGGTCACTGAGGATAGGGTGCTGTGCGATGATGTCTCCCCACAGAGTCGAGACACGAGACCAGTCTGTTGGCACGAACTGGCTCTGCCTCCTCGTCTGATAGCCTTCCTGTGCACCCGCCACGCTCTCTTCGTCCGAGAGACCATATAGATAGACAAAGCCATCTGCAGTCAGTCGCAATGCGAGCGATGGGACTGCAGATGCTAATGTATCTGTAGGGAGTGCTGGAGGCTGCTGCATAGTAGCTATATATAATATAGAGTCAGACAACAGACTTCAAGCTCTGCGATCCTTCTGACCTCATACGAGGAGCGAGATAAGAGTCGGCAGACTGTACTCAAAGTCTATTGCCTGAATCTGTAGAACCGTGTCACAGTATCTAACGGTGTGGCGGTAGGAACAGAGAGTTTCCCAAAGGGAGGGTTACTCCCAGTTGCCAGTGCTCTTGACCTCCTTGAGAGAGCCTAGAGCTAGACCAGGATACCCAGTGCCTTGATAGCGAGCCTCTGCATCCTTGATAGCTGTGTTGAGGAGCTTATGATCCTGATCAGCTAGGTAGACTGATAGAGGTACAGCCGTGCGGAAGACAGGGACCATCACGACATCATCGCCGATCTCCTGAGCGACAGATGCAGTGTCGATCTCTATGATAGACTCGGGGAAGCCCGGTACCTGTAGAAACGCCTCAGGCGTCATGCCACCCTTGAGTAGTGAGTCGCGTGCGCTCACCCATACGGTATCACGTACGATCAGCCCCTTAGCAGCAGCCTGGCGCTCATTCATACCAGCCTCACGCATAGCGTCTGTGTAGTCGCCCTCGGAGCGGACGTAAAAGAGCTTACCATCAGTGAGGAACTGACGCAGCTCATCTACGGGAGCGTAGCGATTGTAGACATCGTGGAAAGCACTCTCCACAAGAGCTACCTGCTTCAGACGTTCTTGGATAGGAGCCTCACGAGCGACACGAATCTTGCTGAATCGCTCTGGGGTCAAGATGCTCATGACTGCTAGATAGCCCACGATAACTGCCGCTACGAGCAGAAGGACGGTCATTAGTTTTCTCATAATATCGCCTATAAGTTTTTGTGTTGATTACGCTAGTTCGGTAATGGTTTGGAGACCTCTAGAGAGTATAAATCAAGAGAGGACGAACCAATCACAGCGCAAATATACGCTTTTCTCAATAGATAGAGCAAATCATCACGCACTAACTACGTTCCTATCCACCCGAAAGTCTTATATATCCCCGTGTTGGGATGCACGGTCGTGTGTTCGTTGTGTCAAAGCGATACGTGTAGTCCTGTGCTTACTAGGAGTTTTGACACCGCAAGAGCGGTTCTGCCAATCCCACTTGGGTCGGGAATGCGAGGCTAGACGCAATAGCTAGATGTTAAGCCGAGACCCTATTTACATAAGCGTGGTACTTATATACATAGGTGCCACGCTTTTGTTGTTGCTAGGGCCTCTTGGGCTAGCTTGTCGGGCTGTACGCTACGAGGGAGGTACGTTGTTGTGTTATTGGTCGTTAGTTTGTACCTTTGGAGCTGAGTACGTGGAGTGATGAAGATGGGCAAAGCAAGATATACCGCTGAGGAGAAAAGAGGCGCTGACGAGTTGGCTCGTACGTGCGGGTGCGACTTTGCGAGTTTCGTCTGTGAGTACAAAGGCGGGAAGGCTTTCTTGGGAGACCTTAATACCGTGAGGTATGTTGGTATTCCTCCCGCTATTCTTGTGAAGGATGGCGTGGCTAGAGAGCTTCCTGTGGAGGACTCTATGCATCTCATAGATCTCTCATAGTCTTAAGGACAACTCTAGGTACTACATCAGTATTTATGAAGAAGTGATCTGTATGATAGTTGGTCGTTAGTTTGTATCTTTGGTATAGAATGCGCTGAGAAATGAAAGATGTAAGCGAATACGAAGCTCTCTACGACTTTGAGAAGAATAATGAAGACGATGAGATCTATTGGACTGCTGAGATAGACAAGCTAGACTCGCATCTGTTTTCGTTCGACAAGAAGACGGTCTACAATCTTTTTGAGGACTATCCCAATCGACTAACTAAGGAGCAGACAGCAATCTTTGATAGGGAGATTCCCTTTTGGGTGAAGTTCTTCGGCACATAGTTACACGTCTCGCTGGTTCTACAACGGACGCCCTCCCGCTAGACACTAGCTGTGCGTCCCTACACGGGTTACACGTCTCGCTCTAATCTCTAACGTCTAATGCCTAACCTCTTCAATGGATAGGACCTCGTGAGAGGTCCGACGCATCGTAGCCGTCGGTCGGAGGGGCAACAGCCCCGAACGACCGATGGAAAGAAGACGGTAGTAGTTTGTCGACCCCTTGTGGGTCGGACTAGACGAAGGATGCGGTCCCAGTCCGACCTCCCGCACAGGAGAGGTCGCTTGCTTCGTGTGACCCACTGACCCCGCAGTCGTTCGGGGCTGAGCCCCTCCGACTGGGGGCTACGATGCGTCCGACCGCAAGCGGTCGTTTACACGTCTCGCTTTGATGCAACGGACGCACGACCGTGCGTCCCTATAGGGTGACGTCTCGCTTTAGTGCAACGGACGGGTTTCTACGGAGGAATTTGCGAATAGCTCGGTGGAAAAGGGATTTTCTCCACGGAGGGGCGAAATAGAAGTTCGGAAGAATGAAATCGAACTTCGGAAGAATGAAATCAAAGTTCCGAAGATTTTTTGGGTTGCTCGGTGGAGGATTTTTGTTTTCTACGGAGGCATTTGCGATTTCTTCGGGGAGGGGGGAGAGATTAGAGGTTAGAGATTAGAGCTATCGGAGCTATCGGGAGGTATTGGAAGTATCGGAGTGCATCGGACGTGTAGCCCTGTGTAGGGACGCACGACCTGTGCGTCCGTTGTGTCAAAACGTGACGTGTAGCCCGCTGTAACCGTCCCCGTCAAAAGCAACATCCTCAAGATCGTTCTACAACGGACGCACAGATCGTGCGTCCCTACACAGGTTACTCGTCTCGCTTTGACGCAACGGACGCCCTCCCGCTAGACACTAGCCGTGCGTCCCTACACGGGTTACTCGTCTCGCTCTAACCTCTAATCTCTAACCTCTAATTTCTAATCTCTAATCTCTAATTTCTCCGACCACTGGCTATTACAGAATTATTAAGTACCTTTGTGGAGCGATTTTGAGGAAGGAAGAAAGATTGACTCTCTTTATTCTTGCCGAGAGGTCGTCCCATATAGGATTACTGCATATACACATATACAGATGAGTGTAAGCAGGAGAGGTGGCTCACTCCCAAGGGTTGCCCCGCGTTCCTATATACTAACTATAGCTCAATCACCAATAAAAACGTGGTAACACGTACATCCCCTATTATGAATCAAAAAACTATAGTCACGGGTGTGATTGGTGCTGACGCACATGCTGTCGGCAACAAGATCATCGCCTATGCCCTCAACAATGCAGGGTACAAAGTGGTCAACCTCGGTGTCATGGTCTCTCAGGAAGAGTACATAGAGGCCGCTCTCGAGACCAAAGCTGATGCTATCCTCGTCTCCTCGCTCTATGGACACGGGGAGATAGACTGCCAGGGTCTGCGCGAGAAGTGCGACGAGGCTGGTCTCAAGGGCATCCCACTAGTTGCTGGAGGCAACCTAGTCGTAGGTAAGCAGGACTTTGCCGATGTGGAGTCTCGCTTTATGGCGATGGGCTTTACCAAGGTTTATCCTCCTGGCACACCAATCGAGACGACCATCGCTTATCTAGACTCAATCCTCGCAGACAAGTAGTATGCACTATCTTACGGTAGACTTCGGTAGTACCTACACGAAGTTGACTCTGATAGATGTAGCCAATGCGGAGATAGTGGCGACAGCCTCTGCCTTTACCACCATCACGACTGATGTGCTGGAGGGCTTTAACAATGCCTGGCAGAAGATCTTAGCACAACACCCCGATGCTCACTACGACCGCCTGCTCTCCTGTAGTAGTGCGGCTGGTGGACTCAAGATGGTGGCGCTGGGACTGGTGCCCTCGCTCACCTCTAAGGCGGCCAAGATGGCGGCCTCCTCGGCGGGTGCTAAGGTGGTCAAGACCTACGCCTATGAGATCTCTCATGCGGAGCAGGAGGAGATCTATGAGATCAATCCTGACCTGGTACTCCTATGCGGTGGTACCGACGGGGGCAACAAGGAGGTGATCCTGGCTAATGCACGTCGTCTAGCAGAGATCGATAGACCCTTTGCGATCATCGCGGCGGGCAATAAGTCGGCCTCTTATGATCTAGAGGAGATCTTCGCTCAGTGCGACAAGAAGTGCGTCGTTACGGAGAATGTGATGCCTGAGTTTGGGCAGATCAACATCTTGCCCGCTCGCCAGTGCATCATGGATCTCTTCATCAGTCGCATCATCGATGCCAAGGGTCTGGGCGAGGTGCAGAAGCGTGCCGAGCTGGAGATTATCCCGACTCCCTTTGCGGTCCTCAAGGCGTGCGAACTACTGAGCAAGGGCATTGACGAGGAGCACCCCGGTTGGGGCGACCTGATGGCGGTAGATCTAGGTGGAGCGACGACCGATATTTACTCGATGACTGACGGAGCTCCGTCGATGGACAATGTCCTGATCAAAGGCATCCCCGAGCCTTACAGCAAG
>QWCB01000997.1_pt1 | contig 29256 bp, 26 predicted proteins | sample 1972511 | NCBI WGS metagenome assembly QWCB01 (sample SAMN09866719, study PRJNA288562) | Human gut metagenome isolate term5_stool, whole genome shotgun sequencing... | isolation source: gut | host: Homo sapiens | place: USA: California | reverse complement strand
CCAAGGGCGGCTACGACTTCGTGGAGTGGCAGCTAAACGGCGTAGCGTACGACTTCAGCACGAAGGTGAACGCCGACATCACGCTGAAGGCGGTGTGGAAGGCGAACGGCACGGCTGTGGAGAGTGAATTGCTCGCTACGGTGCGTATCTACCCGAACCCAGCTACGGTGACGCTAGTGGTGAGTGCAGAGTCGGTCATTGCGCGCTACGAATTGGTAAGCCTAAACGGAACGAAGGTTCTGTCGGGTATATCGAGCGAGTGCGAGCTACGTCTCGATGTTTCGCAACTCGCCGATGGCGTGTACGTGCTGTTGCTAGAGGATGCCGAGGGTGGCGTTGCGACGCGTAGAGTGTCGGTACGTAGATAGAAAAGCGAACTATCGGGTGGCGTAAAACCATCTGTGGAAATGTGAGAGTTGCGGCTCTGCCAGTGCGGCAGAGCCGCAACTCTTTTTTACTCCGTTGCAAAAAGGCGAATACTGCAACATGCGTTTTATGAGCGGAAATATACGAAGGAATGAGGGTATAAATACGGTTTGATTTTTGTACCTTCGCGGGGCATTGCGGAGGGAAAGGAGGAGAGATAGGTATAACAAAGCGAGGCGGGAGAAATTATGAAGTTAACGGCGGCGCAGATAGCAGAGTACTTGGGCGGCGTGGTAGAGGGGCGGCCTGAGGAGGAGGTGTACGATTTTGCGAAGATTGAGGATGGCGGAACGGGTAAGTTGTCGTTTTTGTCCAACCCTAAGTACGAGCATTTCATCTATACCACGAAGTCAAGCGTGGTGCTTGTCAATAAGGAATTCAAGGCGACTGCGCCTATCGCGGCCACGCTGGTGCGAGTGGACGATGCCTACGGTGCGTTGGCGAAACTGCTGTCTTTGGCGAAGTCGCAGACCCCGCGACGACGGGGGATACACCCGCAGGCGGTGATAGAACCATCGGCTACAATAGGGGAGAACGTCTACATCGGCGCGTTTGTCTACGTGGGAGAGGGGGCAGTGGTAGAGGATGAGGTAGAGCTGTACCCGCAGGTCTATATAGGCGACAACGCCAGGGTGGGGGCGCAGTCCACGCTCTTTTCGGGGGTTAAGATATACAACGATTGTGAGGTCGGGGCGCGCTGTATCCTGCATTCTGGCGTAGTGATAGGGGCGGATGGCTTTGGCTTTGCGCCGCAGCCCGATGGGAGCTACGTGAAGATAGCGCAGATGGGAAACGTGGTGATAGGCGATGAGGTGGAAATAGGGGCTAACACGACGATAGACCGAGCCGCCATGGGCGCAACGCGGGTGGGACGTGGTACAAAGCTGGATAACCTTGTGCAGGTGGCGCATAACGTAGTGATAGGCGAGGACACGGTGATCGCTGCGCAGACGGGCATAGCGGGGTCTACGAAGATAGGCTCACGGTGCAAGATTGGCGGGCAGGTGGGGTTCGTGGGGCATATTGAGATTGCTGACGATGTGTCCATTGGGGCGCAGGCGGGAATATTGAACTCTGTGAGCAGCGCAAAAGATGTGCTGATGGGGTCACCGGCGATGCCGGTTCGTGACTTCTACAGGAGTTCTGCAATATTTCGGCATTTGCCGGAACTATCGGCGGATGTTGACAAATTGAAGCGTAGGGGGCAATGATTGTTTGTGGCTTTAGGGTCAATAGCTAAACGGAGGTATTACTATGGATAAGGTATCGAAAGAAGATCGAGTTGATCAAAAACGCACGCCATGGTGGCGCAAGTGGTGGGTGGTGCTGCTGATAGTGCTAATAGTGCTGCTCATTGTGCTGTTGTGCGTGCGGTCGTGCGGGTGTTGCTGCGATAAGAAAGCGCCCGCTGCACCGCTAGAAGAGAGCATCCCTGTAGAGGTGCCAGCCGTGGAGGAGGCTAAGCCCGATACGGCGGCCATCCAGGTTGAGGCAAAGCCTGTAGAGGAGGTGTTTGACTTGGCGAAGCTTCGTCCGGTGGCATGGGGGGTCGCAGAGAATGGTTACGTGGAGAGCGCGGCGGCCTTTAACGAGAGTTTTGATAGGCTGGTGGCCAAGGCGCAGGAGGCGAAAGCGGATAGGGTGGAGTTCCCTGTGGCTGCCATACGTTACGGCCTACGGGGCTACGATGTGTCAAAGGCGGAGTCGGAGATGGTGAAGGCGTTGAGTGAAGCCTTTATGAAGACAAGCCAGGAGGGTAAGTTGCTCGTGGAGGGTTATACTTGCAACGTGGGAAATCCGGCGTATAATGAGAAGCTTTCCCGCCAGCGGGCGGAGCGTGTAGGTAATCTTTTGAAGGATGCGGGGATTCCTGCAGACAAGGTGGAGGTGAAGTGGTACGGTGAGACGAAGTATGGTCAGTTGCCCGGCGTGAGTGGGCAGGAGGCCAATCGGAGGGTAACGATTACGGTGGAGTAACCGTTTTCTAGGGTTTACAAGTAGAAGGGGGCAGCCAAGCGAAAGCTTGTGCTGCCCCTTTCTTTATGGAATGAAGAAGAGGGTGGGGGAAAGCCGTTGATTTATTGTTAGGTGCACTGCTATGAGGCCGTGGGCCAGAAGACCTTCCAGCCATAGGGAGACCGTCCTGCGGGCGGCTTTGCTTTCGGCATGAAAACCGGTACGAAGGAAATCCATTGCGCGCAGGCCTTAGCCGCTAGTAATGTTGTTTTGGCAACGATCTCCGTTGGGTCTAAGCGTTAGCGCGATGCCAAACGGAAAAGCACGTAGGCCACCACGGCAAAAATCATATTGGGAATCCAGGTGGACAAGAAGGGCGGCCATCCGCCCCCGATCGAGAACATCATGGCGAAACGCATGAATAGGATGTAGGAGAAGCTGATTATGAGACCAATGGTGATGTGTATACCCATTCCGCCGCGCCGTTTGCGTGAGGATACAGAAACGCCGATAACTGTGAGGATAAAGGTAGCGAAGGGGGTAGCAGTGCGTGAATGCTTCTCAACGAGGCTATTGTTGATGTCGCTCACTCCCTGTAGCTTTTGCTGGGCTATGTAGCTGTTGAGAGCCTTGTAGTCGAGGGTTTGTACCGCCTTTTGAGAACGTCTCAGGTCGGTGGGGAGAAGGTAAATACTCGTATCGAGATTGATGCCGTGCTGTAGGGAGTCGTGGCGGTCGAGGTATTGCCTTGAGTACCACTGATTGGCCGTCCAAGTAGCCTTGGTGGTGTCCCAGGCGGCGTAGTTGGTCCAGAGCTTGGACTGTAGCCTGTTGTTGCTAATGTTTTCCACGGTGACGCTATAGCCCGTTTTTCGGTCGGCATCGTAGCTCCGTATGTATACAAAATAGCCGGGGCGCATCTGCAAGTGAACGTTGTAGGTGTCGGAGTAGCTAGGGGTGCGAATGTAAGAGGCCTCAAACTGTAGCCGCTTGTCGTTGGCGTTAGGGATAACGAAGTGCGAGAGGAAGGTACTAACCGCAAAGATTAGGGTTGCGGTGATCATGTAGGGGTAGAGGAGGCGCTTAAAGCTGACGCCGCTTGAGAGGATGGCGATGATTTCCGACCTCCCCGCCATCTTAGAGGTGAAGAAGATGACAGAAATGAATACGAACACCGGCGAGAAGAGATTGGCGAAGTAGGGGATAAAATTGAAGTAGTAGTCAACGATGATTTCGTGCAGGGTGACATCCTCGGACATGAAATCATCGATTTTCTCCGCGACATCAAAAACGACGCTGATGACGAGGATCATCGCGATGGCAAAGATATAGGTACCCAAAAATTGGCGGATGATGTACCGGTCTAGCGTGTTTATTTTTAGCGATTTCATAGTCGGTTCGCAAGCTGTTTTACCATGCGGTTCTTCCATGGGAGGAAAGTGCCATCGAGGATGTGCTGCCTAGCCTGGGCTACGAGGTGCAGGTAGAAAGCCACGTTGTGCAGGGTGGCGATCTGCGCAGCGAGAGCCTCCTTGGCCACGAACAGGTGGCGGAGGTAGGCTCGGGAGTAGGTGCTGTCAACGTGCGACGTGCCGTTGGGGTCAAGCGGGGAGTGGTCGTTGCGCCACTTGAGGTTACGCATGTTGAGGACTCCTTCCGAGGTGAAGAGCATGCCATTGCGTGCGTTACGCGTGGGCATAACGCAGTCGAACATGTCCACGCCGCGCGCGATGCCCTCCAGGATGTTCCACGGCGTGCCGACCCCCATGAGGTAGCGTGGGCGAGAGGCGGGGAGGAAGCGGTGTAGGTGCTCCACCACGGCGTACATCGTTTCGGTGGGTTCGCCCACCGCGAGTCCACCGATGGCGTAGCCATCGGCGTTAAGCGTACAGGCAAACTCTGCCGATTTCTCCCGTAGGTCAAGGAAGGAAGCCCCCTGCACGATGGGGAAGAGCGATTGGTTATGCCCGTAGAGGGGTATCGTGCGGGCCATTTGGGCGTGGCAACGCTTGAGCCAATCGAGGGTGAGCGAGAGCGATTGCTCCGCATAGCCGCGGGGCGCATCGCCTGGGGGGCATTCATCGAGGGGCATGATGATATCTGCCCCTAGGATGCGCTGAATATTGATGACCCGTTCGGGGGTAAAGAGGTGCGGGGAGCCGTCAACGTGCGAACGGAAATGGGCGCCCTCTGGGGTCAGTTTCCGTTGCCCCGACAGGGAGAAAACCTGAAAACCGCCCGAGTCGGTGAGCATGGGACCCTGCCAGCTAGAGAACTGGTGCAGGCCGCCCGCGGCACGGATGGTGCCGATGCCGGGGCGTAGGAAAAGGTGGTAGGTGTTCCCCAGCACAATCTGCGCGTGGGCATCGCCGCGGAGCTCGCGGTGGGTTTCGCACTTCACGCCGCCCAGCGTCCCAACGGGCATAAAGATGGGCGTTGCCACCTCGCCGTGGGGCGTGTGGAGCGTCCCGGCGCGCGCATACGACGCAGAGTCTGAGGCTAGAATGTTGAAATACATACCGTCCTAATTGGCGCAAAGGTAAGGAGAAAGAAGGGATTTTTTGCGATTGCCATGTGCATTGCGGCGTGGATAGTGGCGGCGTGGGCGGAAAAGAGGGTTGAGAACGGGCTAACGCTTCAATTTGTGTCCCCCCGTATGGGGCTATTTGTCCTCTGCGGGTTTCTCTTCTTAATTTAGCGGGGCGCGGCGGAAGTTCCATGTTGCGCTGTTCACGTGGTGGCAGAGAGTCTTTTGCAGAGGCTCTCTGCATTTTTTGTGCCGTTAGCTAGCGTACCGCTCGCTGAGCAAAATGGCGTGCGGGGAGCCGAAACAGCGTAGAAACGTCAGCTAATTTTGGTAGAAACGATGAATTCTGACATTTTGTCATACCGTTTTGAGGGCTTTTGCCGTTGGCATAGGGGTTGCATTTATGCTGAGCGATTGGATGAACAGAGACAACAAAATATACAGGAGAGAAGTAAGAAGATGAGCAAGATAATAGGAATTGATTTAGGCACTACGAATTCATGCGTAGCAGTCATGGAGGGCAATGAGCCCTTGGTGATACAAAACAGTGAAGGCAAGCGGACGACCCCCTCGGTGGTGGCGTTCGTCGATAACGGCGAGCGTAAGGTGGGTGACCCCGCGAAGCGGCAGGCGATAACCAACCCGGAGCGTACCGTATACTCCATCAAGCGATTCATGGGGGAGACGTACGATCGGCTGGCCAAGGAGATAGAGCACGTGCCGTACAAGGTGGTGAAGGGGAGCAACAACACGCCGCGGGTGGAGATCGATGGGCGTCAGTACACGCCGCAGGAGATTTCAGCAATGGTGCTTCAGAAGATGAAGAAAACGGCCGAGGATTACCTGGGGCAGGAGGTGACGGAGGCTGTGATCACCGTGCCGGCGTACTTTAGCGACTCGCAGCGGCAGGCCACCAAGGAGGCGGGCGAGATAGCGGGGCTGAAGGTGCGCCGTATCATTAACGAGCCTACGGCGGCAGCATTAGCCTACGGGCTTGACAAGCAGAAGAACGACCACAAGGTAGCGGTCTTTGACCTCGGCGGCGGTACGTTTGATATATCGATACTGGAGCTGAGCGAAGGGTTGGTTGAGGTGAAGTCAACCAACGGCGACACGCACCTTGGGGGTGATGATTTCGACCGCGCCATCATAAACTGGCTGGCCGAGGAGTTCCAAAAGGACGAGGGGGTGGACCTGCGTAAGGACCCAATGGCGCTGCAGCGTTTGAAAGAGGCGGCGGAGAAGGCCAAGATTGAGCTCAGCTCGAGCAGCGAAACGGAGATAAATCTACCCTACATCATGCCGGTGAACGGCGTGCCGAAGCACTTGGTGCGTAAGCTCTCGCGGGCGAAGTTTGAGCAGCTCTGCGATGGGTTGATCCAGGCAACGCTAGGGCCATGCCGCCAGGCGTTGAAGGACGCGGGGCTGCAGCCTAAGGACGTAGACGAGGTGATCCTTGTGGGCGGCTCAACGCGTATCCCAGCCATCCAGGCGATCGTGGAGAAGTTCTTTGGCAAGGCTCCCAGCAAAGGGGTTAATCCCGACGAGGTGGTGGCCATCGGCGCAGCGGTGCAGGGCGGCGTGCTGACGGGCGAGGTGAAGGACGTGCTGCTGCTTGACGTGACGCCGCTCTCTTTGGGGATCGAGACGATGGGCGGTGTGTTCACAAGGCTGATCGAGTCGAACACGACCATCCCGACCCGCAAGTCGGAGACCTTTACCACGGCGTCGGACAATCAGCCGCAGGTGGAAATCCACGTGCTGCAGGGGGAGCGCCCCATGGCGCGCGACAACAAGACGATCGGGCGCTTCGTGCTAGATGGCATACGTCCCGCGCCGCGTGGTGTACCGCAGATCGAGGTGTCGTTTGACATTGATGCCAATGGCATTCTGAACGTCACGGCGAAGGACAAGGATACGGGCAAGGAGCAGCACATCCGCATTGAGGCATCGTCGGGGCTAACCGACGCAGAGATTGAGCGTATGCGCGATGAGGCGAAGCAGAACGAAGAGGCTGACAAAACGGCGCGCGAGCGGGTGGAAAAGGTGAACAAGGCCGACAGCATGATCTTCCAAACGGAGAAGCAGCTAAAGGAGTTCGGCGATAAGCTCTCGGCGGCGCATAAGGACGAAATCGAGCGCATTCTGGGCGAGCTGCGTGAGGCGCACTCAAAGCAGAATATCGATGCGATTGACGGCATCATCGAGCGGCTGAACAACGCGTGGGCGCAGGCATCGCAGGAGATGTATGGCAGCGGGCAGCAGCAGGGCGCACCGCATGCCGATGCCTCACAGCCCGGCGATGGCGGCAGCAACGGCGGCTCGAAGGATGACGGCGAGGTGACGGATGTGGACTTTGAAGAGGTGAAGTAAGTAAGGTCTCTGTTTGTTTTAGTTGCAAGGGGGCACGCTCGCAAGGGCGTGCCCCTTTGCTATATATGCGGGTAGCAAAAAGTAAGGGATAGTCGGCAGCGGGCGGCGGCCTGTGCTTATCTCGGTGTTTGGGTGCTGAATGGAGGCGCAGTGGCTAGCCGCTGCTGGTAGGCTGCTGGCCGTCAGGTTGGTTGCCGCTCCCCCTTGCCATCTGCGCCGGCGAAGGCATGCCCCCATTCTGGTGGCCAATGGGTTGACGGCGTGGGCTCGTGGAAGCCGTGGGCTTGCGGGAGAACCTTGTCGTTGAGGGGCTTGTTGACCTTTTAGGAGCTGCTACCCCTGCGTGGTACGTTGCTGTTCTGGTCCCTTTGCCCTCGCCCACGAAGGCAATCCATATTTCTATTCTCTTTCCCTTCCACGCCTTGGGCAGTTGCGCCTCAATGGCAGTATTTTTCCCCTCCAGCGGGATGGCCACGCTTACCCATTGGTCGGCTTTTGGTTCCCGCGCGGCGAGCAGCAGCCTTGGCTTGCTCCAAGCGAGCGAAGCACCCCATGAGACATGCAGTTTGTTCCCATGCCGCTGCGCGTGCAGCCCTTGGGGCAGTTGGCGTATACCCTCGGTGAGCTGTAGGCGGGCGCAGTCGAGGGCATCGCCTTGCGGCGTGGAAGTGAACCATTCCCTCAACGCTCTAGAAACCGCCATTTGGTACCCGCCCACCCTCCGCCCGTTGCGCTTTGCCAGGGGGGAGTATCCCAAGGAGAGTAGGCTCTTCACGTGGGGCAGCACGTTGCACACCTGGGCCATTTTGTCCCGCTGCTGCCGCTGCGCGGCGGTTTTTGCATCGCGGTAGCCCCGCGGCCAGCTCCTCACGCATAGCTGGTTGTGACAAACGTAGTTCACCACCACGCCCCGCGGGTTCCATTTTGGGCGCATCGGAATGTATACAGCCATGTCTCTTACCCTTTCATTGCGATTACCGTGGGGCAAAGGTATCGCGCCGTTCCTGCCTCCCACGGAAATAGGTCGCCTCAAACCCAATTATTGCCAGCCATAATTGGGTTTGGTGGCTGGGTGGCGAGGGGTTGATAGCGGTGAGTGGGGGTGGTGGTGCGCCGCCATGGAGCGGGGTGTGCGGGGATGGGGCTGCATGCGCGGGTCAGTCTTTCAGGTTGGCTTGCTTGAGGGCAAGGGCGTATGGGGTGGGGAAGGGGGCACCGGGAGTGTAAAAAACGGTTTGTATGCAGGGATGCTATGTATTTTTTGTAGTCTACGGTTGAGGTTTATGATAGGGGTTCTTAGGTAGTTGTAATGTAGTGAATTAAGTCATCCGACTGAGAAAATATGGCCTTGAGTGGAGTGAAAATAAAAGGGGATGGGAGCGAAAAAAAAGTTAGCTAGGGTTGATTAAGGGGTACAGATTTGAATGTGAAAGGGTTGTAAAAATGGCCGTGTGTGTGTAGTGGGGGTGTCAAAGTGGGGCGTTGTGGGGTAAAGTGTTGCAAAGTGGGAAATTATGTTTTACTTTGTCGGTCAGTCGGAGGGTGTAGAATGGCAAGCTTTCGGGGTACATATAGTTGCAAGCTGGATGCGAAGGGGCGCATAACGCTCCCGGCGCAGTACCGCCGCTTGATTGCAGACGCGGAGAAGGGTGCGTTTGTGATCCAGCTGGGCGAGTACGATAGAGTGTTGCAGCTATACACCGATAGCGCGTTCCAAGAGGTGGAGCAGGAAATGCTGCCCCGTTTTGACCATTCAAGGGAGGGGGTGGCGGCGCGGCGCGACTTTTACCGTACCGTGGAGAATTTGCAAATTGACAGTAGCGATAGGCTTCTGATTCCGCGCGATCGTCTCAACGATATCGGCGCGAAGGGGGAACTCACGTTGCTGGGGATGGGGTCCTATATAGAGGTATGGGCTGCGGAGGAGTTTTCGGTTTGCTATGGGAAGGAGTCGCGCGCAGCGGTTTCGGATCAGAAGCAGGATGGTGAAAAAATAGAGGGGGAGGAGTAGCGATGGCGTACCATGAAACGGTGCTACTGCAAGAGAGTATTGTAGGGTTAGGTATAAAGCCGACTGGGGTGTATGTGGATCTCACCTATGGCGGGGGAGGGCATAGCGCGGCGATTCTGAAGGAGTTAGATGGGATGGGGCGCTTGCTCTGCTTCGACAAGGATGCGGATGCGATAGAGGGGGTGCCTCGCGATGCGCGGGTGGTGGGGGTGCGGAGTGACTTTAGGTATTTACGCCATTGGCTACGCTACTATGGGATAGCGCGGGTGGATGGGGTTATAGCGGATTTGGGCGTGTCGTCGCACCATTTTGATACGCCGGAGCGGGGGTTCTCGTATCGGGCCGATGGTCCGTTGGATATGAGGATGAATGGGGCGGGGGAGCGAACCGCGGCGGATTTGCTCAACACTATGGATCGGGAAGCGATTAGCACCATGCTCAAGGAGTTCGGCGAGGTGAAGCAAGCATGGGCCATAGCGTGCGCGATCGATGAGGCGCGGCGCGTGCGGCCGTTGGCCACCATAGGGCAATTGCTGGCGACGGTACGCGTTGCGACGCAGCGGGAGCGGGATGATTGGGGATTGCTTTCACAGGTGTTTCAGGCGTTGCGCATAGCGGTGAACGATGAGCTTGGGGCGCTCGACGAGCTGCTCGGGCAGCTGCCGGGGGTGATGGCGCGGGGGGGGCGAGTAGTGATTATATCGTACCACTCGCTGGAGGATCGGCGCGTGAAGCGTTTTTTCCGCGGGGAGGGAAAGGCTGCCGATGCAGAGGCGATGCTGCGGGGCGGAGCGGGGGGACCATTCAAGGAGGTAAGCCGCGGCACGGTGCGGCCCAGCAGCGAGGAGGTGGAAAGGAATCCGCGCGCGCGTAGCGCACGGTTAAGGGTGGGGGAACGGCAATGAGCGGCATGGAGGAATTGCATGCGCGAGCGGCAGCCGATGCGCAGCAGGGAGAGCGGGAGCCCGCGGCGGTTGCGGGGGCAGCCCCCGCGGCGAGCCAGGGCGGTAAGCGGCAGTTCCAGACGCAGCTCCTGCTGCGGGCGGTGCTAGTGTCAACGCTGGTGGCTATCGCGATCATTGCGCAGCGGAACTACTACCATGCGCTTTGGCAGCAGGAGCAGGCATTGCAGAAGGAACTCGGCGATTTACGCTCGGAGTCGGTAGTGGTGGGGGCAGAGCTTATGCATATGGGGCAGGAGAGCGAAGTGCGGGCGCGGATTGAAGCGGAAAAAATCCCCTTACAGAGTCCGCAGGGCCCTGCAAGGGTGATTAAGCTGGTGAAGTAGGGGGTGAAAAATATATAAAGGCGGATAACGGTTAGGGTAGAAAAGGGGGTAGGAAGCGGTGAGTCGGATAGAGCAAGGCGAGGGCGGGAAGAATAGCGTGCAGAAGTGGTACGGCGTGATGTTGGTCATGACGGTGGTGCTTATGCTCGCTGTTTTGGGGCGCATAGTCTACCTGCAGTTTATGGTGGGGGACGAGCTGCGAGCGCTTGCCTCCAAGCAGCTGACGCGGGTGGAGACTACGCGGCCGCTGCGCGGACGCATCTTGTCGGATGACGGGAGCCTCCTGGCCATATCGCTGCCGCGCTACCGCCTGTATTCGGACTTGGTAACGCCCCGCGAGAAGGTGTTTGAGCGGGATGTGGATAGCTTGGCCTATTGCCTATCGAAGATGTTTGGGCACATCACCCCGCAGGAGTACGTTCGATTTCTGCGCGAGGAGCGCGCGAGCGGCAATAAGTACGTGTGGTTGGGCAATCGGTCGGTGACCTACATGGAGCTGAAAGCGGCGAAGAAGTTCCCATTGCTACGGAATGGGCGATATGCTGGGGGGCTGCAGTTTGAGGACAATTGGGAACGCTGGATGCCGTTAGGCGATTTGGCGCGTCGCACGATTGGCATAAAGACAGACTCGGGCGGTTATTTGGGGATGGAGGGAGCCTACGATACGTGGCTGCGTGGCACGCCGGGGCGGCGGTTGATGGTGCGAGGGGCGGGCGGTACCTACCGGCCGGAGACCACGGTGGACCCCGTGCAGCCGGTGGATGGGAGCGATGTGGTGTCAACGCTGAACGTGAAGATGCAGGACGTGGTGACGCAGGCGTTGCGGAAGCAACTCGTAGAGAGCGATGCGCTCTACGGCACGGCGGTGATCATGGAGGTGGCGACGGGCGAGGTGAAGGCGATGGCCAATTTGGAGCGCACCAAGGATGGTCAGTACGCCGAGGTGGGTGTCAACCGGGCCATAGAAGAGCGGATGGAGCTGGGGAGTATCTTCAAGATGTCGGCGCTCATGATGCTGCTTGAGGATGGGGCGGTGCAGCTGGAGGATACGATCGATGTTCATGATGGGAAGCTGAAGCTATATGGGCATACGTTTCGGGAGTCAAGCCGTGCGCTGCACGGAAGGATGACGGTGCAGCATGCGGTGGAGATGTCATCGAATGTGGCGTTTGCCGAGCTGGTTAATCGGGCGTATAGTAAAAAGCCGTGGCGCTACATCGAGCGGCTCCGCGAGCAGCGCTGGGGCGACCCGTTGGGCATGCCCTTTTCGGGCGAGGCTTACCCTGCGTTTCGGACGCCTGACCACGCGCGGTGGTCGTTGCTTGATATTCCCATGATGGCGACGGGGTATTCCATATCGGTGTCGCCGCTGCAAATGCTGACGTTCTATAACGCGATCGCGAACGATGGGAAGATGCTACGTCCTCGTTTGGCGAGCGCAGTGATGCGGGATGGGAAGGTGGAACGCCGCTTTGAGCCGGAGGTGCTGGTGGGCAAGCTATGTTCTGAGAACACGTTGGAGAAGCTCCATAAGTGCCTAGAGGGGGTTGTGGAGCGGGGCACGGCGACGGTGGTGCGCAATGAGCACTACCGGGTGGCGGGCAAGACGGGCACGGCGCAGGTGGCGCGTGGCGCGCAAGGGTACGGCACGGCGCAGGATAGGAATTACTTGGCATCGTTCGTGGGGTATTTTCCGGCAGAGGCGCCCCGCTACTCGGGGATTGTGGTGCTGCGGGTGTCGGTGCATGATGAGTACTACGGGGGCAAGGTGGCGGCGCCTATATTCGCCGCGATAGCGAATTCGATATACACAACGACCGAGGAGTGGTTCCCGCGGTTGGATCGGGGGCGCAGCGCGCAGGTGCCCGAGAGCAAGTCGGGGAGCGCGGCGGCCCTACGGAGGGCATTTGAGGGCTTCGGCGTGCCGGTGGCGAAGGTGCGGCCGGGCGAGGATGGCCCCGAGTGGGTCGATACGAAACGGAAGAACGATGGGGTCTATTTCGTGGGGCGCAGGATGCTGACGCAGCGGGTGCCCAATGTGAAGGGGTTGCCGCTCAGCGATGCCGTGTACGCCTTGGAGCGGGCGGGGCTTCGGGTGAAATCGAGGGGTTGCGGCACGGTGCGCCGCCAGAGCGTGGCTCCGGGCGAAGCGGTGGATCCCCAGACGGAGATAGAATTAGAAATGAGCATGCCATGATGCATTGTAACGATAAATACCAAGAGCTGTTTTTAGGGTTCCCCTTCCTGGAGGCGACGGGCGAGGCCCCGGAGCGCGTATCGGGCATAACGTTCGACTCGCGCGAATGCGCCGAGGGGATGGTCTTTGTGGCTATACGCGGCGCGGCGCAGGATGGGTTTCAGTACGTGGGGGCGGCGGTGGAGCGCGGCGCAAGCGTGGTGGTGTCGGAGCAGTCGGTGGGCGATGGGGTGAAGGTGCGCAACGTGGTGGTGCGCGATGCCGCGGCGGCTCTAGGCGAGCTGGCGGCTCGCTACTACGGGAGGCCGAGCGAGAAGCTGCAGCTCGTTGGCGTGACGGGCACCAATGGGAAAACCACCATAGCAACGGAGCTCTACCATGCGTGGCGAGCCTTGGGCAAGAAGGCGGGGCTCATCTCAACCATCGAGGACAGGGTGGACGACCGGGTAGAGCCGACCCAACGAACGACCCCCGACCCCGTGACGCTCAATAGGCTGCTGGCGGAGATGGTGGACGCGGGGTGCGAGTACGCATGCATGGAGGTGAGTTCGCACGCGGTGGTACAGCAACGCATCGCGGGGCTGCGTTTCGCGGGTGGGGTGTTTACCAACCTCACCCACGACCATTTGGATTACCACAAGACGATGAAAGCCTACAGCGAGGCGAAGCAGCAGTTCTTCACCGGGCTCCCGGAAGAGGCGTTTGCGCTCACCAATGCGGATGACAAGTACGGGCGGTTCATGGTGAGCAATGCGGTCTGTCGCAAGTATCTATACTCATGCCTGGAGGTGGCCGATTTTTCGGCGAAGATACGGGAGGAGTCGATAGAGGGGATGGAGCTTAGCGTGGATGGGCGGGATGTGATAGTACGTCTGCTAGGGCGCTACAATGCGTACAATCTGCTAGCCGTGTACGGGGTGCTGCAGCTGCAAGGATTTGAACAGGGGGAGGTGCTGCGCGTGCTGAGCGGATTGCGGCCCGTGGCGGGGCGTTTTGACTACCAGGTGGGGCCGCGCGGGGAGGTGGTGGTGGTGGATTATGCGCATACGCCCGATGCGTTGAAAAACGTGATTGAGACGATAGACCAGCTGCGGGGGAAGAAGGAGGAGCGGTTAATCCTTGTGTTTGGCTGTGGTGGTGACCGTGACCACAGCAAGCGGCCCGAGATGGGGGAGGTGGCGGGCAAGAGCAGCCAGTGGCTGGTGTTGACGTCCGACAATCCGCGCAGCGAGGCGCCGGAGGCGATAATCAGGGAGATACTGGATGGCGTGCCGCAGGCGCACCGTTGGCATACGCTCGTGGAGCCCGATCGGCGCAAGGCGATCGCGAAGGCAATCATGCTGGCGCAGCCCAACGACTGGGTCCTGGTGGCGGGCAAGGGGCACGAAACGTACCAGGAGGTGCAGGGGCAGCGTCACCATTTTGATGATAGGGAAGAGGTGCGGCAGGTGCTGCAGCTGTTGAGAAAGGAGGGGCAGGAGTAATGCTATACCATTTGTACGAGTTTCTGCAGGATGTTGACATTCCGGGCATAGGGCTATTTAAGTACATATCATTTCGCTCTGCGATGGCGTTTGTGGTGGCGCTGTTCGTGGCTATTCCTTTCGGAAAGCGCGTGATAGCCTATCTGAAGCGGCGGCAGTTCGGAGAGCAGGTGCGTGACCTTGGCTTGGAGGGGCAAAAGGCCAAAGAGGGCACCCCGACCATGGGCGGGGTGATCATCATAGCGGCCACGCTGATTCCAACTTTGCTTTTCGCGGAGCTCACGAATGTTTACGTGATAATAATGATCGTATCGCTGCTGTGGCTCGGCGCGCTTGGGCTTACTGATGATATGCTGAAGAGCAAGCGCCATAGCAAGGCGGGGCTGAGCGGATGGCTGAAGGTAGTTTTTCAGGGGCTGCTGGGGCTATTTGTGGCATTAACCCTCAACATGGATCCGCGCGCGATGGTGCAGGATTCGCATGTGCAGCCCATAAGCGCAGTGGAGCTGGAGGAATTGGGGGAAGGGGCAAGTATGGACTCCGTGGGGCAGCCGCAGCGTAGGATGGTGAAGAACTTGAAGACCACGATACCATTTTTCAAGAACAACGAGCTGAATTACCGCAGGCTGATCCCCGTAGAAGGGCGCACGGGGCGAGCGTTGGCATGGGGGCTATTCACATTCGTGGTGGTTCTGATCGTGCTTTCGGTGTCGAATGGGGCGAATTTGACGGATGGGCTGGATGGGCTGGCCGCGGGGGTCTCGGCGCCTGTGGTGGCGACGCTGATGGTGCTGGCGTACGTTTCGGGCAACATGGTGTACTCAAGCTACCTCCATATCATTTACATACCGTACATCGGGGAGCTGGTGGTGTTTATGAGCGCATTCCTGGGCGCGCTGATCGGTTTCCTATGGAACAACGCCTACCCGGCTAAAATATTCATGGGCGATACCGGCAGCCTGACCATCGGGGGGGTGATAGGGATATACGCAGTGCTGGTGCGCAAGGAGCTGATGCTCCCGATACTTTGCGGGATTTTTTTCGTGGAGAGTCTATCGGTGATCATGCAGGTGGGGTACTTTAAGTATACCAAGCACCGTTACGGTGAGGGGCGTAGGATATTCCTCATGACCCCAATCCATCACCATTACCAGAAGAAAGGCGTTCCGGAGCCGCGCATCGTGACGCGATTTTGGATAGTGAGTATACTGCTGTCGGTGCTGGCAGTGCTGACGTTAAAGATAAGGTAGGAGGCAAAACGATGGGGATAGAGTTGGAAGCTACGAGCGGTGCATGCATTGGGGTGCTAGGGGCTGGCGAGAGCGGGCTAGGCGCGGCCTTCCTGGCGCGGGCGAAGGGTTTTGAGGTTTTTCTGTCAGATAGGGCGCCCATAGGCGAGGCGCAGGTGGCGGAGCTGGAGGCGATGGGCGCGCGGTGGGAGAATGGGCAGCACACGCTGGAGACCCTGGCGGCGTGCGTGCTGGTTGTGAAGAGCCCCGGCGTGCCGGGCGATGCCCCGGTGGTGCAGGAGCTGCGTAAGCGAGGCGTGCCCATCGTGTCGGAGATAGAATTCGCGGGCCGCTACACTAGGGCCAAGAAGATATGCGTAACCGGGAGCAACGGCAAGACGACCACGGTGAGTTTGCTCTACCACATGCTGAAGAAAGCGGGGCGCGACGTGGTGTTGGCGGGAAACATCGGGAGTAGCTTTGCGCGGCAGGTGGCCAAGGGGGAGCACGATTACTACGTGCTGGAGCTGAGTAGCTTTCAGCTGGAGGATATGTACGACTTCAAGGCGGATATCGCGGTCATTCTGAACATTACGCCCGACCACTTGGATCGTTACGGTTACGACATGCAACGGTACGTGGATGCAAAATTTCGTATAACGAGGAATCTGACGGAGTCGGAGTGCTTCATCTATAGCAGCGATGATGCGGAGACGATGGGGCAGCTGGCGAAGATGGAGCTATCGGCGCGGCGGTTGCCATTTTCGCAGCGTACGAAGGAGGAGCAGGGAGCCTGGAGCGATGGGGAGGCAGTACATTTTGCGGTGCAGGAGGGCGAGGCGTGGGAGATGCCGATACGCGATTTTTCGCTTCGGGGGAAGCATAATGTGAATAATTCGATGGTGGCGGGCATCGTGGGGGAGGTGCTGCGGCTTCCGCGCGAGGTGATACGGGCGAGTCTCCATGATTATGTGGGGATTCCGCATCGCTTGGAGCTGGTGGGCGAGGTGGAAGGGGTCCGCTATATAAATGATTCGAAGGCGACCAACGTGGATGCGGTGTGGTACGCGCTGGAGAGCATGAAGACGCCGGTAGTATGGATCGCGGGCGGCACGGACAAGGGGAACGACTACAGCGCGTTGCAGGGATTTGTGCGGGAGAAGGTGCATGCGTTGGTGTGCCTTGGGGTGGACAATGCGAAGCTGCGCACGGCGTTTGCAGGGCTGGTGGATACGTTTGTGGAGACGCGCAGCGCGGAGGAGGCGGTGCGGGAGGCGCATCGGTTGGCCAAGGCGGGCGATACGGTGCTTTTGTCGCCCGCGTGCGCGAGTTTTGATTTGTTTAAGAGCTATGAGGATCGGGGAGACCAGTTTAAGCAATGGGTGAAACGACTGTAGGAGAGCCGGCGCAGGAGGTAGTAGCGGCAGCGAAGAGACGGATTCCGTTGTCGCCGATGGGGCGAGCGATGCTCGTGCTGTACCTTCTGTTCTTTTTGGTGTCGTCGGTGATGGTGTTCAGCACCACGGAGGGGCTGTCGTACTACCAGCAGGGTGGGAATACGTGGTACTACCTGGTGCGGCAGGCGCTGGTGTTTTTCGGTGGGCTGGTGTTGATGGTGGTTGTAGGGCAGGGACGTTTAGACTTTTACCATCGTCTCGACCTGCTGGGGGTGATTCTGATGTTAGGCCTTCTGGTGCTTACGCTCAAGTTTGGCGTGGCGGAAAAAGGGGCGCGTCGGGCGCTGTCGGTGTTTGGTCTATTCACCATCCGCCCCGCGGAGCTGGCGAGCGTGCCGCTGATAATCTACCTGGCGAGCTACTTTAGCGATGGGCGAAATAATCCGCGCACGCTGCGTGGAATTTTGCCGCCGATGGTGGTGATAGGCGCATTCTGCGCCGTGGTGGTGGTGAATAGCCTTTCGCAGGCGCTGGTGCTGGCCGTGGTGGGAGGCGTAATGCTGCTGATGGGGCGCGTGCGCTGGTGGTACGTTGTGTTGATTGTGGTGATGGGGCTTGTCGGCTTGGGGGGGTACCAAGTGTGGTCCCACCAAAAGGCGGTGCAGGCGGAGCAGCGCGGCGAGGAGTTGGAAGCCGGAACCACGAACCGAAGCACAACCCGCTACAACCGCTTTGAACGGTGGCTCAATGGTACGGAGACGCAGACGGTGCAGTCGAAGATGGCCATCGCGAGCGGGGTGATTATCGGGAAGGGCCCCGGGGGCAATCAGCTGAGTTCGTTGCTCCCGGAGTCGTACAGCGATTTCATTTTTTCGATTATAGTGGAGGAGTACGGCTTGCCGGGGGCGGTGGCCGTGATGGTGCTGTATTGCATTTTGCTGTGGAAGGTGTTCGGGGTGCTCAAGGCGAGCAAGAATACGTTTGCGCAGATGGTGTGCGGCGGAGTGGGGGTGGCGATTGCCGTGCAGGTGCTGATACATATAATGGTGGGGGTGGGCTTTATGCCGGTTACGGGCATAACGCTGCCGCTGATAAGCCATGGCGCCACGTCGCTGCTGGTGGTGAGCGTGATGCTGGGGCTTGTGCTAAGCGTAAATAGGGAGGCGATGTATGAAAAAGCTCAGTGAGGATTCGTTACGTTTTTTAATTGCCGGCGGCGGAACGGGCGGGCATGTGTTCCCGGCGATATCGATTGGCGAGGCGATACGCGAGGAGTGCCCCGATGCCGAGTTTCTCTTTGTGGGAGCGCAGGGGCGGCTGGAGATGGAGCGGGTGCCGGCGGCGAGCTTTCGCATTGAGGGGCTACCCGTTGAGGGGATGCCGCGGGGAGGTAGCTTGAAGCGATACGCGACGTTTCTCAGCCATTTCAATCGGAGCTTTCGGCGGAGCTGGGGTTTGCTGCGTGAATTTGAACCGGATGTGGCCATCGGCGTTGGGGGGTATGCGAGCGCACCGACCCTGCTGTGCGCCCAGCTTCTGCGCATTCCCACGCTGCTGCAGGAGCAGAATAGCTACGCAGGGCGTGCGAATCGGTTGCTTTCCAAGCGGGCAAAGAAGGTGTGCGTAGCGTATGAAGGGATGGGCAGGTATTTTCCGGCCGCGACGCTGGAGCTAACCGGTAATCCGGTGCGGGCCGATTTGCTGCGGCCGTTGCCCAATCAGGAGGAGGCGCGCCGGGCGATGGGGCTCCCGACGGAGGGGCGTGTGGTGCTGGTTATGGGGGGCAGCCTGGGGGCGCGCACGCTATGCGATGCGGTGATAGCGGGTGCGCAGCGGCTACGTGAGGCCGAGGGGGTGACCGTGGTGCTGCAGGCTGGCCATGCGAACTATGCGCGTGCACGGCAGGAGCTTGAGGCGCAGGGGGCTGGATGCATACATGTGGTGGAGTTTATTGAGGACATGCCGCAGGCTTTCGCGGCGGCGGATGTGATCGCCTCGCGGGCGGGCGCAATATCCATTTCAGAGCTTACCATAGTGGGGAAGCCGGTGATTTTGGTGCCATCCCCGAACGTGGCGGAGGACCACCAGACAAAGAATGCGATGGCCTTGACGGAGGCCGGGGCAGCCGTTTTGGTGCGTGACGGCGAGGCGAAGGAGCGGCTCATAGGGGAGTTGCTATCGCTGCTGGGCGATGAAGAGCGGATGGCGCGCTACGCCATGCGGATAAAACAGATGGCAAAACCGGATGCGGCGCGCACGATAGCGCGTTTAGCCATAGCACTAGCTGAAGAACGGAAGGGGGAATAGGCGATATGGAACACAAGAACATTTTGAGACGGTTTCAGCGGGTCTATTTTATAGGGATAGGGGGCATCGGCATGAGCGCCCTGGCGCGCTACTTCAATGGGCAGGGGCGGAGCGTGGCTGGCTATGACCGCCACCGTTCGGAGCTTACCCAGGCGCTGGAGCGTGAGGGAGTGCAGGTGTCGTACGAAGACGATGCGCAGGGGGTGCCGGAGGCGTTTCGGCAGGCTAGCGATGAGACGCTCGTGGTGTATACCCCCGCGATGGGGGCTGATGACCCGCTGATTGTTTTCTTTAAGCAGCAGGGGCATACGCTGCATAAGCGCTCTGAGGTGCTGGGTTGGATTTCAGAGGAATATACTACCTACGCGATAGCGGGTACGCATGGGAAGACCACCACGGCCACGATGCTAAGCTACGTGCTGCACGGTGCGGTGGGTTGCTCTGCGTTCTTGGGAGGCGTTTCAAGGAACTTTGGGACGAATTGGGTGTCAACCGATACGGATAGCCGTTTGCTGGTGGTGGAGGCAGATGAGTACGATAGGAGCTTCCTGACGCTCCATCCCGAACTTCCGTTGGTGACCTCGGTAGCCCCCGACCATTTGGACTACTACGGAACTTTTGACGCGGTGGTGGCGGCTTTTCGGGAGTACGCGCAGCGTTCGCGGAGCGGAAAGCTGGTGTGCCAGCATGGGGTGCGAGACCGGTTCGTGGGGTTGGGGCTGGAGCTGATCACCTATGGAATTGAGACAAACGCTTCGTATGTAGCGCGGAACGTGCGCTACGAGGGGACGAGAAGCTTTTTTGTTGTAGAGGGGCCGGGGGGTAGTCGCCAGGAGGTGGAGCTCGGCGTGCCGGGGCGCCATAATGTGGAGAATAGCCTCGCGGTGCTGGCGATGTGCGAGCATTCGGGGGTGCCGATGGCCCGCGCCGCGGACTTTTTGCCGAGCTTTTGGGGGGTGCAGCGCCGTTTCGCCGTGATGTATAGCAGCCCGGCGATTACCTACATAGATGATTATGCGCACCATCCCGATGAAATTCGGGCGACGCTACGCGCGGCGCGGGAGATGTTTCCGGGGAAGCATATAACGGTGGTGTTCCAGCCGCACCTGTACAGCAGGACACGAGATTTTGCCGATGACTTCGCCATGGCGCTGTCGGGTTTTGACAGCGTGCTCCTACTGCCGATATACCCGGCGCGGGAGGCCCCCATTCCCGGGGTGAACTCGGAGATGCTTCTGGAGCGTTTGCGGCGCGGGGTGGTGCGGTCGTTGGCGACCCCGGAAACGTTAATGGGGATATTGCGTACGCTGCCCACCGAGGTGCTCATGACGCTTGGGGCTGGCGATATAGGGGAATTGGCGCCGGGCATTGCGGCGCAGCTGAAAGCGCGGGAGGGCTGCAATGAGCATTAAACGGCAGTGGGTGGACCTGGGTGTCGGGGTGGTCCTGGTGGTGGTGGTGGTGCTAGGCTTTGGCGTTGCGTCTGAAGCGCGGAGCGCGATGCAATGCGCGTCGGTGGTTGTGGAGTCGCACGACCATATGCAGGTGAAGTTTTTGACGCACGACCGGCTGCTGGGCATGCTGCGCGGGAAGATGGGGGACCCCGTGGGGCATCCGCTGCTGTCGATAAATACCCATGAGGTGGAGTCGATGGTGTCATCGTTGGCGCCGGTGGCAAAGTGCGATGCGTACGTGGACATGGATGGGCGTTTGTGCGTGATGGTGAAGCAGCGGGAGGCGATAGCGCGGGTGATGCCGCGCAGGGGGGAGTCGTGGTACATCGCGCGCGATGGGTACGTGTTCACGGCGATGCCGGGGTACGTGTCGCCGGCGCTGGTGGTAAGCGGCGCGGTTCGGGCGCTACCGGCTGAGGGTACGCCGAGCCGTTTGGATGGGTCCGCGGGGGATTTTTACAGCCAGCTCTACGGTTTTTTACGGGAGGTGTACGATGACGCATTTTGGCGTGCGCAGATTGCGCAGGTGTATGTTCGCGATACGAGCAATGTGGAGTTGGTGCCGCGGGTGGGGAGTCAAATCGTGCTGCTCGGCGAGATGACGGGGTATGAGTATAAGCTAAGGAAGTTGCGTTCGCTCTACGCTGCCGCCCTGCCGGGGAATGGGTTGAATCAGTATGATAGGATCGAATTGCGATACGGGAAACAGGTGGTATGTAAACGAAAATAGAGGGGGGGTGCTAAAATGGAGACCGACAAGAGAGAGAAAATGGATGTGAACCTGGGGCTGTGTCCTTACTACGTTGCGGCACTCGATGTTGGGGCAACCGAGTGCCGTTTGGCGGTGCAGATGCTGGACGCGGACTATAAGCCGAAGGGGCCGGCAATGGTTTATGTGGCGCGCCAGACGGAGATGGGGGATAACGTTGTGAGCAATACGGAGGTGACGACCCGCGCCGTGACGAAGGTGGCGGGGCGCATGTCGAATATATTGGGATTCAAAGTTAAGGAGATGGCAGTATTGCTCATGGCGGGCAACGCAAAGGTGCACGAGAAGACCTACACGGTGCGATGCACGGAAGTGAAGGCGGGGACCTCATCGAAGGTGGTGACAGAAGGGACGTTGGGGGTATTCCAAAAGCAGTCGGAGGCGTGGCAGGAGAATGAAGAGGCGAGTGACGAATGGCAGGTGATGTATAATTCACCGGTGCAGTACTACCCAGCGAGACCATCGAGCCTCTCAAGCTCTGCGGGGTCTAGGAAGGCTTCGGCGGGAGAGGAGGGGGTAAAGCGGATTTTGACGAACCCAGTAGGAACGTTTACGGAATCTATATCCAGCGACTATTTAGGCGTGATGTTCCGGAAGGAGTACGTGAATCGCTTCGATGCCGTGCTAGAGCAGTCGGGGATAAGGTTGACGAAGTATTACCTTGAGGGCGTGGCAGTCGCGGGTGTGCCCGAAGGGGAGAAGAAGTTCAATGAGTGCCATTTGTACCTGCATCTAGGCCATACAAAAAGCGTTCTTTCCGAGGTGTTTAGGCGGGAGAGCGGAGAGCTGCAGCTGTCGCACTACGCGTGGTTAGTGGGGGTGGGAATTAAATTTAGCGATAGCTTGGCGCATGAGGAGCGTGGGTGCACGCAGGAGTATGCCTATGAAACGCTAAAGCAAGAAGTGAATTTTGACACCCTTAACTACGATAGAGATAATCTTGAGGAGATGGTATGCGATGGGACGTTTGAGAATCGGCGGTCCGGCGTTGTGATGTCGTACGCGGTGCAGGCGGTTTCGGAGCTGGCGAGACAGGTGCTACAGGAGTTGCAGAAGTGGTACCCTAAGGATTCCTATTCAAGGCTGAATATTCATTTGCATCTGGGAGGGGGGATAGCAGGGTTGCAAGGGATTTCCAAGTTTTTGGGAAGATGCTTCGAGCTGTCGCAGGAGACAAGGGTAGAGATGGTAGACCTTCCGACGAAATGGAGTGGTAACTATAAGGTGGTGAGCGAGCAGTCGGAGCAGCAGGTGAAGGAGGAGTCGCTTTACAGCGTGCTTGGCGTGCTAAGTCAAGAAGTGGTGCGCAAGGAGGCAAGCCCGGTGGCAGGGGAGGCTCCAGAAGAAGAGAAAGAAGAGGTTGCAGAGAGTCATGAGGCAACGGAGCAGGCAACGGAAGAGCCAAGCGCGGAGGAGCGCGAAGAAGTGAAGGGAGGGGAGCGGAAGAGCCTGCGTGGGCGAATGTTAGATGTATTCCGGAAGATTTCGCAAGGGCCAACGGATCCGATAGCGTAGAAAGAAAAGTAAAACTAAGAGTGTAGGTATAAATAGGAGGAATAGCTATGAAACAAGAGGGAACAGCCAAGGACTTTGCCCCATCGGTTATACGGATGGTGGGGCCTGCAGTGAGTGGGAGTAAAGAACTCTCCGGGCTTACGCAGGAATGGAATGATAAGACGTTGCTGATTGGCATCGGGGGGTCTGGTGGGCAGTTGGCCATAAAAGTGCACGAGCAGCACAAGATGGATGGAAACATCCGCATATGCGCAGTCAATTCGGACTCCAGCGAGATGCGACTGATGCGGCATCTCGGCATACCGATGCTTGAGCTGAAGCGGTCGGTACCGCCGGTGCAAAAGGGAGAGGAGGGCGGAGTGCCGATGGATATGTCGATGTTCAATGGGCAGGGGGCCGGCGGTAATCCCGAGGAGGGGAAAAAGATGATGCTGGAGAATGCCAAAGCGTTCCTGGAGCTGTTTCGTAGGCTGGAGCAAGAGCTAGGGGGGGGAAGCCGTTTCTGCCGGGTGGTGCTGATGTTTGGCTATGGCGGCGGCACGGGGGCAGGAGCATCGCAGGTGATAGCTGAGGAGCTGAAGAAGCTTTTCCCCTATCTTGAAATTTACGCCATCGTGGTTACACCGTTAATGGCGGGGTCGAAGGCGCGAATGGATCAGATTGTGCAGTCGATAGAGCCGATAGAGAAGTACGTGAAAGTTTTTTTCCCGATTGACCAGGAGGGCCTTTACCGGGCGTACGGGGAGAAGTCGCAGGAGGAGGCTAGCCAAAATCTGTACGAGGTGGCGCTGCGGGCGGTAAATGCATTTCTTTTAACGATAGGGGTTCCAGTAGAGAAGAATATAGACGCGGCGGATTTAGCGAGTGGATTGAGCAAGAAGAAGGAAAACAAAGAGCCGCAGGGGCAATGCGCGGTGGTAGGCTACGTGGAAGGGAAGGTAGAAGGCTTGCCAAAGATAGAGGGCCTGGAGGAGGAGAATGATTTGATTAAGCTCCTGTACGCTGCGGTTCCTGGGGAATTCATGTTTTTGAAGAACGTGGAGGGAGCGTGCCATTGCACGATAAAGGTGGCGTGGGGCGAAGGGGTGACTCCCTCGATGGAAGATTTCAATGAGCTTGGGACAAGGGCCCGCGAATTGGCGAATGTAGGGCCCGAGGATTTCACCCTGCAGTTTGGCTACGGCCAGAACCCGCTGGTGGAGAAGGGGGAGTATAAATTTGCGGTGTTCTTTTCGCAGTTTAAGGATAAGAATGCGCAAACGCTATCCCAGCGAATGAAGGATTACTATGAAGAGTGGTTGAAGCGGGAAAAGCGGAAGGGGGCGCAAAAAGCATCGGGTAAGGTGCTGGGTTTCAATACGTATAGAAAGGAGGAGCCGATTGATGAAGAGTCGTCTACGAATGCTAAGGAGGAGGACGGAGAGGCGCTAGAAGCGTCGACGAAGCAGATAAATCAGCCGGAGAGGGGCGTTGAATTGAAGGGAGTTGAGGCGCAGGAGCGGGAGCATCAGCCAGCGATAGCGGAGATGGCGCGGCCGGCCAAAGGGGCAGTGCCATTGATAGTAGAGGAAAAAAATGCGCCGACGGAGCGACGACGCACGAAGATGGCAGCCGCGGGCATGGGGACGATGAGCGCGAGCCGCGAGTCGGGGAAGCCCATACAGCGGCAGCTGGATATGTCGCTGCCTGAAGAAGAGAGTAGCCCGGCGGTGGTGGATCCCTTAGCGTTTAATCCGAAGCGGGTGGTAGAGAGTTTGACGGAGCGGCAGAATGAAGAGTAACGATAGGGTGGGCGATGAGGTGGTGCACTACTGCGTGCGAGAGCAGCGTGCGGCTTTCCGCGCGGTAAGGACAGCGATTGATAGCTACTTTCTGCGGGGTGATGATGGCCCGCAGGCCTTGGAGGAGCTAGGGAAGCAAGTGGAGGCTCTACTTCGTTACGCACGAGCTGCGGCGAGCATGGTGTCCCTGCGGGGGGAGGTGTGCGGTGCGTTGGTCGCGGAGGAGGCAGGCAGAGAGGGAGAGGGGGCGGAAGCACCTAGAAGCGTTGGTGGGGAGCGGCCCGAGCAGGTGGTAGCGGCTCCAGCAGCGGGGGAGAGCAGGGAAGAGAGGAGCGAGGCGCAGGGGGCGCAGAAGGTAGGCAGCGAGGGCGCTGCGGCGCACCCCCATGAAGAGGATGCGAGAGCGGGGAGGAAGAGCGTGGCGGAGCGTTACGAATCGGCGGAGCAAGTGGTGGAGAGGGTGGATGCGTCGATGCGTCGCAAGCCGTTGAAGAGCTTGGAGAAGGGGATGTCTATTAACGATCGCCTTTATTTTCGGCAAGAGCTGTGCGGGGGGGATGCGGAGCGCTTTAAAGGGTTGGTGACTTTGATGGACGGAGCGGGGTCTGTGGAGGAGGCTGTGCGGCTTCTGTCGGCGTATTGTGGAGATAGGTACGATGGGGAGTCGGAGGGGGTGAAGCGTTTTGTGATGTTACTAGAGCAGAGGTATGGCAGCTAGAGGTGAAGACGAAAGGGTGGGTTGCTTGAGCGTGGTGCCAACGCCGATAGGGAATTTGGAGGATATCACGTTTCGGGCGCTGCGTATGCTCCGGGAGGCGGATATGGTCCTGGCGGAGGATACGCGCACGACGGGAATTCTACTGAAGCACTACGAGATAGAGACCAAGCTCTACCCGTTCCATTTGAATAACGAGCATGCGGTGCTGGATCGTTTTGTTCAGCAGCTTGTGGATGGCGCGCGGGTAGCGTTGGTATCGGATGCGGGGACCCCCGGGATATCGGACCCCGGTTTTCTTTTGATACGGGAAGCGATTCGTAGAGGGGTGGAAGTTACATGTTTGCCGGGGCCAACGGCCCTAATCCCAGCGTTAGTAGGTAGCGGGTTGCCGTGCGATCGTTTCGTATTTGAGGGTTTTCTACCGGTTAAGAAGGGCCGTCGTACGCGGATTGCCGCGGTGGCGCAGTCGGAGCGAACGGTGGTGCTCTACGAGTCGCCCCATCGTTTGGTGCGTCTGTTGCATGAGTTGCAGGAGGAGGTGGGGGAGAGTCGTCGGGTATGCGTAGCGCGGGAGATATCGAAGGTGTATGAGACGTACGTGCGGGGTACAGTGGGGGAGGTGCTGGAGGAGTACGGAGAAGGGGAGGTGCGTGGGGAGTGCGTGGTGATCGTGGAAGGGAAGTCGGAATGAGCGAGGCGCGGTGCTTTCCCTGCGCGAAGATAAATGTGGGGCTGCAGGTGGTGGCGCGGCGAGCGGATGGATTTCATGATCTTCGCACCGTTTTTCTACGGGTGCCCGGCTACCATGACGAGATGTTGATGGAGTTCGGCTCGGCGGGAGCGAGCGGGCTGCAGTTGGAGGTAGAGGGGTACAGTGTGCAAGAGGCGATAGAAGAGAATTTGGTGTGGCGCGCATACGATGCGTTAAAATGTTTTTCTCCGCTGCCAGCAAGGGTGAAGCTGCGTAAGCGTATCCCCTTAGGGGCGGGGCTTGGAGGAGGTTCATCGGACGCAGCGAGTGCGCTGCGGTGCTTTGCGCAGCATTGTAGAAAAGGGGTACCCCAATCGGATATTGACAGGATTGCGTTGCGGTTGGGGAGCGATGTACCGTTTTTTTTACGTCACGGGGCGTGCTACGCGGAGGGTAGAGGGGAGGAGCTAGAGGCAATAAGTCTTCCGGTGGGAGGAATGTACATCGTTGTGGTTACGCCGCCGGTGCATGTTTCGACGGGTGAAGCGTTTGGGTTGGTAAAGCCGAATGGAAACCGTCAAGGGCTGCGGGAGGTGTTACTTAATACCCCAGTAGAGGCGTGGCAGGGGAGGGTGGAAAACGACTTTTGGCCGGTGCTGATAGGGCGTTACCCCCAGATGGATGCGATAGCACGAGAATTACGTGGGTTGGGTGCAGTGTTTACGTCGCTTTCTGGTAGTGGACCGTCGATTTATGGTCTATTTAGAGCCTCGGTGGAGATAGGGGAGGGAACGTTTGTAGGCTGTAGAGTCTACGCGGGAGCGATAGGCGAGGGCTAGCGCGGTGCAAAGGCACTAGGGGGAACCATGGCTATTGAGAGGTTGCCCTACGGGAGGGGCGGCATTGGCGGCGAAAATTTATGCGGGCCGTGGGTATTATGTGCGTAGGTTATGTCGGGCGGTCACGCGGGTCAGTCTTTCAGACTGGCTTGCCTTACAGGCAAGAATCCGAGGGTTTGAAAACCCCCGGCTATTGAGAGACCGTCCTTCGGACGGGGCTGCATTGGTTTGCGAAAGATTCATGCGGGTTGTGGTGGAGAATTGGTTGACCGTTCGGGGATGGTGTCGCAAGGATGAGGGGGTAATGGTGTATGCAAGGGGTGCGAGGGTCTATTGAGAGACCGTCCTTCGGACGGAGCTGCAATGGCTGCGAAAACTTCATACGGATTTTTGGGGGCATTGCGGGCAGTTCATGGAGAAGGTGGCGGTTATTATGTGCGGATTTCAGTGTGGATCTGGGCGACCATAGCCGCAGCAAAATAATGCGCAACACCATGCCGCTGTAGATTGCGCAACGCACGATTGCCTACGCTATTGAAATCGCAGATATTAAAAAAGGGCGCGGCGCAGCCGCTGCGTTTTCCGTCCGCAGGACGGTCTTTGGATAGCCGGGGTTTAAAAACCCCCGGCTATTGAGAGACCGTCCTTCGGACGGGGCTGCAATGGATTGCGAAAATTTATGCTGGCCGTGGTGGAGAATTGGATGACCGTTCGGGGACGGTTTTGCGAGGATGCGGGGGCAATGGTGCATGCAAGGGGTGCGAGGGTCTATTGAGAGACCGTCCTTCGGACGGGGCTGCAATGGATTGCGAAAATTTATGCGGTTGTTTTTTGGGGCATTGCGGGCAGGTCATGGAGAAGGTGGCGGTTATTATGTGCGGATTTCAGTGTGGATCTGGGCGACCATAGCCGCAGCAAAATAATGCGCAACACCATGCCGCTACGGGCTGCGAAATGGTAGGTGGATCTAAACACGGATGTCCGTATTATTAAAAAGGTGCTAGCTAGTGGGGTGCGGCGCAGCCGCTGCGTTTTCCGTCCGTAGGACGGTCTTTGAATAGCCGGGGGTTTTCAAACCCCCGGTACATTTGCCCAAAGGGCAAAAACAGTCTGCAAGACTGACCCTGGCGACCCATTGCATGGGTATAAACAATGTGGGGATTGACATTGGTAAGGTTGCGCCGGTCGGCCCCATTGCGAGGTTGCCCTACGGACGGGGATGCAGTGGTGGCGAAAAATGCATGCGGGGGAAGCACCAACGGGTATGGTAGGAATTTGCATAAGAAAAGGGGTGAAACGAAATGCTCGTTTCACCCCTTTTCCCCTCAAACCGGAGGGTTGCGAATCGTTTATTGTTTCGTCATTACCGATTCAATGCACAACACCTTTTTGCCGTTGTAGCAAGTAACGTCAGTAAGGATTCCCGAGGATTTTAGCACTAGCTTGACACCGGTAAGTGTCCATGTAAAAGAGTCTGACAGCTTTTTGGCAGGGCTGCCGTCTTTATATGTAGTTTCTTTTGTGTACGATCCGTTTCCATCCTCGCTGAAGACGTAGGTATACGTATAGGTTTCACCTCTACCATCATCATGAATGCTGCCTCTCCAGGTGCCAATGAGGTTCTTTCGGCTGACCTCTTCACCGGGTCCCTTATCGTCTTCCTTTATGTATAGTCTGCTGTGGCGGGTGAAATTCACAATTATCGTTTCGCCATCGAAGGTGGCGGAAATGTTTTCCCCCTTTAGAGCCAGACTTAAGTCGGAGCCTTCAAGCTTCCAAAAGAAAGATGCATCAGGGTCTCCTTCGGTGGTTGACTCTACTCCGCTGCCATCTTTGTTGAACTGTAGTGTGTGGGTAATAACTTCATTTAGTATGGAGCGATAGTTGATCCATTTGCCAGTGATGGCATCGGTGCTGGCAGTCTCTTCCTTTCCCTTGTCCTCTTTGTTACAGCCCGTTGCTGCAACCACCATGACGGCAGAGAGCGCCATCAATACAAACATCCTTCCGTACTTCATCTTTCCTTTGTCGTTTTAGCGTTACCAATTGTTTGCTTCATTGCGAGACGGTGCAAAGGTAGGGGAATGTTTTGTAAAAAAGAAATCCATGTTATTGTTGTCGCAAACATACTGTTACATTTATTTATAGCATCTTATGGGATAATTTTTGTTCTGTCGTTTTTTTGCTAGGGTCACTCTTTCAGACTGGCTTGCCTTACAGGCAAGAATCCGGGGGTTTGAAAACCCCCGGCTATTGAGAGACCGTCCTTCGGACGGGGCTGCATTGGTTTGCGA
>QWCB01000987.1_pt1 | contig 29439 bp, 32 predicted proteins | sample 1972511 | NCBI WGS metagenome assembly QWCB01 (sample SAMN09866719, study PRJNA288562) | Human gut metagenome isolate term5_stool, whole genome shotgun sequencing... | isolation source: gut | host: Homo sapiens | place: USA: California | reverse complement strand
CTTTTTTTGATTTTTTTACACAAAACCCAAGCAAAAATAAAGAATCTTTGCGCAAGCTAAAGCATAAATTGGATGGCCGTAAGCTTTTATATGTTTGCACAGGTCATAGCGGTATTCATGCTTACTCGGAAAAAGTTTTTGCACATATTGATAAAAACGCAGTCTTCGGCAAGAGAACGCCGTTTCATAAGGATGGAGAATATAATCCGTTTGAGAAGAAATAAACTATCGAAATTACTTAATAGAAAGAGCACCTAAATTCAAGTAAAGCTAAGATTTTTATTAGAAAAGTGGAGGTACAAAATGACTCTAACATATAAAATAGCATCAAGCATAGTAAGACTTCTGGGCATAAAAAAAACATTCAAAATGCCCAAGAAAGAAATATTAGAATATGCTGAGAAACAGAATGCAAAGTCTGCTTTTGACATTGACAAGGCGATGAAAAGGGCTGGCAGAAAGAAGTATTTTCTCTTTGATAGAAAAGCGATGGGACATAGGGTTTTGACGTATCAAAATAATGAAAACCCGGGAAAGGGAGCAGTACTTTATCTTTTTGGCGGAGGAATGATTACGGGACCTGATAAGTTGGATTTTTCTCTCTCAGAAAGAATAATGGAAAAAACGGGGAAGGATGTCTGGTTCTTATTTTATCCACTTTGCACGGCAGATAGAAATATAAAAGAAACTTACAAAGTTTGTTTTGAAACTTATAAAATAATGACAGAAACATATGAGGCGGGTAATATCAGCGTATTGGGGTTCTCGTCAGGTGCCGGTTTATCTTTGGGAATTTTTTTACACAATAATGCTCTGGGCAAACCTTTGCCAATGCCCGGTAGGATAATTGCAGTTTCTCCGGGCGGACTTCCAAATAATAATAAGGCTGAAAGTAAAGAGATTTGGGAAAAGCTAGAAGCTCTCAACCAAAAAGATATTTTGATTGATCCGACCTATTTCAATACCGCAAGGGAAATAATGACAGGGCAAGAAGATGTGCCGGAATATATGATTGATGGGACAAGCGGAGATTTTTCGAATTTCCCGGAGACCTATTTTTATTACGGTGAAAATGAATGCCTTTATGCCTATGCGGAATATTTTGAAAAAGCAATGAAAAAATATGATGCCACGTATGAGATTATTGTAGGGAAGGGGATGTGCCACTGCTATCCGTTGCTAAGATTTTTTAGAGAAGGTAGAGAGGCGCAGGATGAAATTATTAAATTATTGAAATCTTAGTATAAGAATGTGTAAGCAGAAGGGATTTGAAAACTTATGGATATTATACGAGCGATTTTGGACGGAATTGCAATATCTGCAATCTTTAACGGCGCAGTTGCCGCTTTGGTGCTTATAAATCCGAGATATTTTTTTGATTCTTATCCAAAGGCAATTCAGAAAGCCGCACCCGAGCAAATGACAAAACAAGAAAGAACAATAAATCTCGTTATAACAATTATAATTTGCGGGATTTGTTTTATATATTCAGCGACAAGTCTTTTCCATACGACTATTTCAGGCTTTTGGAATCTTTTTTGGATGGGATATATTCAGTGGAGCCTGTTAAACTTAGGCGATTTCTTTCTGCTGGATTGTCTGCTGTATCAAGGGAAATATAAGGATAAAATCGTCATTCCCGGAACGAAAGGTCACCCTGATTATGAGTTTGGCAATTGGATGAAGCATTTGGCAATCATGGAACATTTTGTAATCACGCCGTTTTTAATCATACCGTTTGTTGCGGCTATTCAGGCTTTGATTGTTGGGTTTTTAGGAAGATAAGTACAAAGGAGAAATTTATGATTTTATTATATAGCCACGACGATAACACAAAACCCGATTATAAAAATTGGGTTCCCGAAAGCATGTTAAAGATCCTATATGTCGGAGCTATACTTTCATTTATCTTATTTATTTTGTTTGGCGGGAGCGGAGTTGTTCTGCATGGAATAGCGCGACTTATCTGTGCTGTTATTTTTGGTGTTTCAACTTTAGCACTGTCGTTTTTTGCCGTTTGGATGACAATTTTACACAGAGCTTTTGATTATTCCGGAAAAAGAAAACTTGCGAAAACCATAATAGAAGGAACTGCAGATCATGTGAAAATTGACGATGACGGCGTTGGATTAGATGTAGGTTGTGGCAGCGGTGCACTTAGTATAGATTGTGCAAAAAGAAATCCTAAAGCGACGATGGTCGGCTGCGATATATGGAGCGGATCTTATAAAACGGTGTTTTCTCAAGCACTCTGTGAAAACAACGCAAAATCGGAGGGTGTGTCAAATGTTAGATTTGAAAAAGGCAGCGCTTTAAAACTACCTTTTGAAGATGAGAGTTTTGACGCGGTAACAAGCAACTATGTTTATCACAACATTGTTGGGAAAAACAAACAAAAACTCCTGCTTGAAACATTTCGTGTTTTGAAAAAAGGCGGCACTTTCGCCATTCATGATATAATGAACAAGAAAAGCTACGGAGATATGAATAAATTTATTGAAGAACTAAAAGCTGAAGGCTTTAGTGATGTTCAAATGATTGATACAACAAACGGTAAATTTATGAGCCGAAAAGAAGCAATATTGCTCGGACTGACTGGTTCTACTTTGCTTGTAGGAAGAAAATAAAAAATATTATATCTCGTCCATAACAAAAGATTAACGCCCGAGCGGAAAAGCTCGGCGTTTGTATAGAAATTGTCTATATTTTGATATACAATAAATATTATATAAAATATCTTTAGGAGCAGGCTATGGGAATACTCAAGGATCTGTTTTTTAAAAACGATTTCAATATAGATGATGTAGAAAGCGTTGTCATAATCGAGCAAACTCAAAACTACAAAAATAAATCAAAGGCAGGATTGCTTTTTGGTGAAAACCTGTTTAATCCCAATGTACTCTTTATGGACGGGAATTCAGAACCGGCGGGTTCAACATATACCTTTAGCGTAACATTTAAAAACGGCGAAAAGAAAATCGTAAAAGAGCGTTCCGGCACGCAAAATGTGAATTATGTATTTGAAAAATGGAAAACAGTGAAGGCCGGAGAAAATGACGACAATTTACAAGATGTAAATCCGGCAGCTGACATTGACATTGAAAGCAACAAATACACAGATAAGGTTACTGTTATTTAAGCATTCTACAAGAAACAGATAGCTGCGGTACCGCTTGAACCCGTGCCAACCGGAATTATGAAAAAACTAAATTTATATACACCGGCTTTAATAATTGCAGTAGTAATGATTTCAACAACGCTGATATTTATGTTGAATAGAAAAACAAGAAATGAAAGATAAGACTGCAAATCATAAATAACGAAAAAGCTCGTATGCATTAGCATATGAGCTTTTTTAAAACTAATAGTTTTATTTTTTAAGTTAGTTGAATCTAACTTTATTGGGTAGCATAATAAAATCAATAATTGGTTCTTTAAAACATAACTTTTTTAATGTTTATAAATGTTATAAATTTTGTGCTTTGAAGGTAATTTTCAAAATCATGGAGAATTTTTGTTATGAAATATAATGGGTTTTATTTTTGGCTGTTTGAACGACCGATGAAAAAGGTTCTGCTTGAAAATTATGAAAAAGAATATGCTTTTGAAATTATTAAAAAGAGTAAAAAAGTATATCGTGAGATAGTAGAAAAAGCGGATGACATAGGATCAGATAATCCAATGGCATACAATGAGCTTTTTGCTTTGGTCTTTGTTTCACCATATTTAGCGAGCGAAAAGAAGATACCGCCCGAAACAATACAAGAAATGATGCGCAGCTCTCTTTATTACTTGAAATGGTTTTTTTCATTAACAAATCTTAATACAGAAAGAGGAAAGAAAAGTAATAAAAAGAACATTGTAAAGTATGTAAATTGGTATACACCGGAAAAAGAAAAAAAGTATCCTACTTCATTTAAAGTTGATTTTGTAGGTAAGCCCTATGAAGGGGCTTGTTATTATCGTATCACTCGTTGCCCGATTTGTGCTTATACTGAAAAACTCGGTGTTTCGGAGCTTATGCCTTTATTCTGTGAGTTGGACAACGTTATGATAACGCTTCAACATGGAATCTTGCACAGAAAACAAACTATTGCAAGCGGCGGAGAATATTGTGATTACTATATTGAGGGCAACAAAGAAAAATAATAGTATGATGATAATATGATTTTATTAATAGAAACGATTGCTTTGTGTTTATTGTTTTTTGTTCTTTGTATTTTGGGTACCGGAACAGATGACAAAAACTTAAAAAACTATTCGTCTTACCCGGACGAAGTTACAGAACAAATAAAGAAAATCAAAGAATATGAAGGCAAATATAAAAGTCCAAACAAAACACTGATTTGGTTTTTAAATTTGTTTATATTTTCAGCTTTATTTTTGATTTTAGGAATTTTTATTCGAGAAAAAAACTTCCTTCATAATTTTATATCTTTACTTATTTTGGGACAGACGTTAAATGTTTTTGATCTTATTGTCATTGATTTATTGTGGTGGCGCAATTCAAAGAGAATAAGATTTTCAAAAATTCCGGATAAAAGTTTATACCAAAATCCTAAAAAGCATATTTTTGCATTTTTAAGGGCGGTTGTCATGTACATTGTTATAGCCTTGCTCGACGGATATATATTGACTCTCTCTTGATTTGAAATTTATGCAAATAAAAAAGTTCTGTTTTTAATTAAATTTTGTTTATCATAACAAAATTTAATTTTTTTATTGACAAATAAAAAATATGACAATATAATCGTTCAAAATAGAACGATAAGGAGCCGGTTATATGCATTTTTGGGATCAGCATAAAGTGATAACTTATTACTATGAGTCTTTATCTAAATCTATATGTGAAAAATATAATTTAACCAAAATGGAATATGATATCTTAATGTTTCTATATAACAATCCACAGTTCAACACAGCCGCAGATATTGTAAAAGTCAGAAAATCAACAAAATCACATGTTTCGCTTGCACTGAAGTCTCTTCGGGAAAAAGGTTTGATTGAAAAGAAACAGAGTCCAAAAAACAAGAAAATTGTTGAAATTTTTATGTTGGATGAAGCAAAAAAAATAGTTGAAGACGGAATCGATTTACAAAAAAGACTTATGCATAATTTGTTGGACGGATTTACCGAAGATGAAAAGAAAATGTGGAAAAGCATGTTTGATAAAATCTGTACAAATGCAGAAGAATACTTAAAAAACAATAATATATAAGGTGTAAAATGTTTCGTGTAAATAAAAGGACACTGTTAATAATTGCAGGAATTGTTTGGCTGATTGCTGGTTTCAATGTCGGAAGACTTGGAATTTTATCATATTTGGTAGTTGATGTTAAATGGTATATGTATCTTCTTTCCGTTGCAACCTTTATAGCTTTTGGATTGATGTTTTACAAAATGAGTAAAAAACATACAAAGAGAATATTGAAATACAAAGAACGAAGACCTTTTTGGCATTTTTTTGATCTCAAATCATATATCATAATGGCCGTTATGATGGGAGACGGAATAGGTCTTAGATCGGCCGGCGTTTTGCCCGAGTTTTTTGTGGCTTTTTTCTATACAGGACTCGGATTTACGCTTGCTTTGGCAGGTATGATTTTTATGCACAATTATATTTTTTATGATAAAATAGAGATGCTTATTAATAAACCGAGTGAAAAAGATAAAGACAATTAAATAAAAACTATTTGGAGAAATAGTATGAAAAAGAAAATTATCATCACCCTTTTAGCAAGTTTTATAATCGCTATGATTATTATGTCTGTCGCAATATTCATTGCCTACACAAGCGCATATAAAACAGGGGTTGGCGCATCAACCGTAAAATTGTTGGGACTGCCTATATATGAAATTTTTAAGTCCGGGACGAAATATAAAGGTCATTCTAAGGGAATTTACATGGGAGTATTTTCCGGAATTTGTATGTTTTTAGGTGTATTGATTGAAGTTTTTATTGATAAAATTTTCAGAAATAAAATAAATTAAATTTGAAAAATCTAATTTTTAAAACAACCTGCATAAAAATATGCGAGGTCGTTTTTTTATCTTTTTTTCGTATAGATGATTTAAAAAATCAACATAAAAAAAGTAAAAAATGAATTTTTGTTAAAGTATGGCAAAAAAATAACAATGGTTGTATAATAAATATGGTAAGCAATGTTTTTGATTTAGAAAAGGAGAAAATTATGTCAGAAAAACTTTATACTATACCAAGAGCGGTTTATCATGGTGCAGGTTGTATTGAAGCTATTAAAAATTTGGACGGAAAAAGAGCAAGCATTGTTTGCGATGACAGCATGGTTAAACTTGGTTTTGCGGAGAAAATCGAAAATCTTTTGAAAGCTGGAGGATTTGAAGTTCAAATCATATCAGGTGTAGAACCTGATCCGAGTCTTAAGACTTGCCTTGCAGGCGGTGCAAAAATGGAAGAATTCAATCCGGATTGGATTATTGCTTTGGGTGGCGGAAGTCCAATGGACGCTGCCAAAGCTATGTGGGTATTTTATGAATATCCGGGTTATGATTTTAAGGAATTAACAAAATTCAATATTCCCGAGCTTAGGAAAAAAGCAAAACTTGCTTGTGTTCCTACAACATCGGGTACAGGATCTGAAATTACACTGTTTGCGGTAGTAACAGACACAGACGCAGGAATAAAATACCCGCTCGGAAATCCAACTTTTGTTCCGGACGTTGCATTTATTGATCCAACGCTTTGTCAGAGTATGCCTCCTTTACTTACGGCACAAACAGGAATGGACGCACTTTCTCATGCAACGGAAGCATATGTTTCTTTAAATGCCGATGATTATACTTCATCAATGGCAATTTATGCTATAGATATGATTTTTGATAATCTTAAGAAGGCTTATGATGACGGAAATGATATAGCAGCAAGAGAAAAAATGCATGACGCTTCTGCAATAGCCGGAATGGCATTTTCAAATGCTTCTGTTGGAATAGTACATTCTATGGCTCATAAACTTGGAGGAGCATTCCATTTGGCTCATGGAGAAGCTATAACAATACTTCATCCTTACATTATTGATTACAATCGAAAATCAACTGACAGATATGAAAACATTGAAAAACATTTGGGTGTAGATGACTATGCACAAGCAGTCAGAGATTTGAATAAACAACTCAATTTCTCGGCAAATATCAAAGATGGTAAAAATGTAATTGTAAAAGAAAAAGATTTTCTTGAAAAACTCGATGAAATGAGCAAACTTGCATTTGAAGACGCATGTACGCTTACAAATCCGAGAAAAACTTCTCCTGAAGATATAAAGAAAATATATACTTGTGCTTTTTATGGCGATAAAGTTGATTTCTAAGTTCGTTAAACTTATGAAGTAATACTTGTCTTGATTTTTTGATGCAAGTAAATAGTTAAAAAGTCTTATTGAAAAATCAATAAGACTTTTTTGTTTAAATATATTAAAATGATATAGAGTAAAACAATTAAAAAGAGATAATAATTTTTTAAAGGAGAAAACCATGCAAAATGAAATAACTAAAAATACTGTTGTTCCAAATTCTGACGGAAAGGTAGAAAATCCTGGCTGGGCAAGATATGAATATATTAAATATAATCGTGATAATATAAAAGCTCCCTGGTTTAGAAAAAAAGAGTGGGATTACTATCTTTTCAATACAGAGGATTTTGCCTTTGCCTTTACAATATCTGATTTAGGTTATGCGGGTCTGTTGTCAGCTTCTGTGATTGATCTTAAAAATGCTAAAGAACATACTGAGTCGGAAGTTGTTTTTCTTACAAGAGGTAAAAAATTCGGGCTCGGAACATCAACCGATCATTATTTTGCCGAGTGCCATACTAAAAGATTAGACCTTGTTTTTGACGGTGAAAACGCGATGCGGACGATAAATTGCACCTTTAAAAATTTTGACGGAGAGAAAAATCTAAAGGCTGACCTAAAGGTTTATCAGCCGGAAATGGAATCAATGTATATTTGTACGCCCTGGAAAGAAAAGGAAACGGCATTTTACTATAACTGTAAAATGAATTGCTTGGAAGCAGAGGGCGTGGTTGTTTATGGAAATAAAGAAATTAGAATCAATCGCGGTGAATGTTTCGGCTGTCTTGATTGGGGTCGCGGAGTTTGGACTTATGACAATACCTGGTATTGGGGAACGGGCAGCGGACTCTTAAACGGCAAACTTTTCGGAATAAATCTCGGATATGGTTTTTCTGACAGAACGAAAGCAAGCGAAAATTGTATTTACTATGATAAGAAGATACATAAACTCGATAAAGTGAAATTTAATATTCAAGAAAATGAAAACGGTGAAAAATTATATACATCTCCTTGGAAAGTAACTTCAAATGACGGAACTTTTGAGGCTGACTTTATGCCAATTATTGACCGAAACGCAAAGATGAATTTTCTTGTGATTTCGACCGATCAACATCAGGTATTCGGCAAACTTACCGGTTTTGCGATTTTAGAAGATAAAACGAAACTTGAATTTAAAGATTTTATCTGCGCTTTGGAAGTGGTTAAAAACAGATACTGATATTTACTTGATTTTTTATGACTATTTTTATGTATTTTAGCGGTTTGTCAAACATATGATACTAATATATAATGTTCCTTAGAGTCTGAAAGGAAATATAATGCACATTTATAGTTATATTGATTTAATTACAAATATAGTTTATGTTCTGAGCGATGCAGTTTTGGAATTGGCGGCGATTATTTTACTTATAACCGTAATTTATACACAGAAACGCCGTAAAGAAAACAATAATCATCCCATACCGTATGTTCGCAATAATGATCCGAAATATTGCATATTAATACCGGCTCGTGATGAATCTTCAGTTATTGAAGGCTTATTCATAAGCATAAAAAATCAAGTTTTGCAGTTGAATCCCGAAGATGTCTATGTGATTGTTGAAAGTAAAGATGATCCTACTTGTGAAATTGCAAGGAAATACGGACATACAATTTTTGTTAGGCAGAAACTTCAACTTCAGCGTAAGGGCTTTGCTCTTGATGAATGTGTGAAAGATATCAAGAAAAAGAAAAAATCTTATGACGCATATTTTATTATTGATGCCGATAACATATTACATCCCTATTTTATTTATAATATGGATAAGACTTTCCGTGAAGGGTATGATATAGCAATTGGATATCGTGATACTAAAAACGGAAACGACAATATCGTTTCAACCTGTAGTTCTTTTACGTTCCCTGCACTCAACACTTTTGGCAACAGAATTAAAATGAAGGACGGAATAAACATTTTAATTTCGGGAACGGGAATGTATGTCAAAGGAAGATATATTGAACAAATATGGAAAGGTTATCCTTTTCATTCACTTACTGAAGATTTTGAACTGACAATGTATAGTGCTTTGTATTCAATGACATCAACTTATAACGAAAAAGCTATTTTTTATGATGAACAACCTACAAGTTATCGTCAAACTTTCAAGCAGAGAATCAGATGGGTTAGGGGTTTCATTGATGTCAGACGAGAATACGGAAAGAAACTCAGAAAGGCATCCAAAAACAAAAATGGAAGAAATCGCGGTTCGCAATTTTCATATGGATATTCTTTTTATCCGTATATTGGACTTATTGCATTAGGTGTAATTAATATTTTGTCTAAAGCGATAACCTCAATTTATTCTATTGCATCAGGCGGACAGTTTACACCCGCTAATATGATGAATATTTTCGGAATTTTCATTTTAGCCTATGTATTATTATTTATTTTTGACGGCTATTTGCTTTATCAGGAAAGAGGTAAGCTTAGTTTGTCAAGAAAATCAAAGATTAAAGGCATGATCTTTATGCCGTTTTTCTGGTTTGATTATGTGCCGATTTTCTTTATCAGCTTATTTAAAAAAGAAGTTAAATGGGATCGTATTTCGCACGGAAATGATGATTCCAAAATGTTAGACACAAAGGAGAAACAATGAATAAAAAAGCAGTGGTTATTGGAGCAGGCCCGGCAGGTATCACAAGTGCGATTTATCTTTTTCGCGCCGGCGTTGAAACAACAGTTTTACATAACGGGATAGGATCATTAGAAAAAGCTGAAAAAATAGAAAATTATTACGGCTTCCCGGAACCCGTATCGGGTGAGCAACTTTTTGAAAATGGAATTAAACAGGCTGAAAAAATAGGAATAAAAGTATTAAAATCACAGGTATATAGCATTCTGTTTAATGATAATTTTGAAATCACAACAAATGAAAAAACTTATAATGCCGATGTTGTAATATTAGCAAATGGAATAAGCCGAAATAAACCTCAAATAGAAAATTTTTCAAAATATGAGGGCAACGGTGTAAGTTATTGTGCGACTTGTGACGGATTTTTCTATAAAGGTCTTGATGTCGCAGTTTTGGGCAATTCCGAATATACGCTCCATGAAGCAGCGGAACTTTTACCGATTGCAAATAATGTTATGATTTTTACAAACGGAGAAAGCAAAATTTCTGATGATAGGTTTGTGATTAATCAAAAGAAAATAAAGACTTTGCTTGGTCAAGACAGTTTGGAAGAAGTTGAATTTGAAGACGGCGAAAAAATAAAGATTGACGGTCTTTTCGTTGCCATGGGTGTTGCTTCCGGAACGGATCTTGCAAAGAAAATCGGAATAATAACGGATGATAAGGGCGGTATTCAAGTTGATGAAAATCAAAAAACAAATATACCGGGAATTTTTGCCGCAGGCGACTGCACGAGAGGTCTTTTACAAGTTTCTAAAGCCGTTTCAGAAGGTGCCGTTGCTGCCAAATCTGCAATAGCATATTTGAGGAAATAAGATGAACGAACGAGTTTATGAATTGCTTTCAAGCAAATATCCCGATGCACAATCTGTTTCGTCGGAAATCATAAATTTAGAAGCCATGCTTAATTTGCCGAAAGGAACGGAACATTTTTTATCCGATGTTCACGGAGAATTCGGTATGTTCAGTCATATATTGAGAAACTGTTCCGGTGTCATAAGAGATAAGGCAAAAAAACTATTCAAAGATGAGTTTACAAACGAGGAATTATCTCAACTCTGCACGCTTATTTATTACCCGGAGCAAGTATTAGAATATCAATTTTTAAAAAACGGAAAAATTGATGATGCAAAATTCAGAAAATATCTTGAGGCAATGATAAGGCTTGCAAGATTTACATCGTCAAAGTATTCAAGAGAAAAAGTCAGAGATCTCATGCCGAAAGATTTTGCCTTTATAATAGACGAACTGATAAATGTACAGAGCAATGAAGATATAGATCGAACAAGGTATCACGGAAAAATTGTTGATTCAATACTGAAAAATGATGTTGAGCATGATTTTACTATTGCTCTTACAAACTTAATAAAGACGGTAGCCGTAGATCATCTGCATATTGTCGGAGATATATATGATCGAGGTCCGCACCCGGACAAGATTATGGATATATTAAAAGATTATCATTCTTGTGATATTGAGTGGGGAAATCATGATATCCTTTGGATAGGAGCGGCAGCGGGAAGCTTGCCCTGTATTACAGCCGTTTTATATAACAACATCAAATATAAAAACTTAGAAATGTTTGAGAGCGGATATGGAATAAGCCTTCGTGAGCTCGAAATTTTTGCGGATACGGTATACCTGAAAAATGATGGTATTTTGCCAATTTTAAAGGCAGCAAGAGTTCTTCTTATGAAAACGGAAGGACAGCTTATAAGATCTCATCCCGAATTTGATTTACAAAATCGTCTTATCTTTGACAGGATAGATTTTGAAAACGGGACAATAGATATTAACGGTAAAACATACAAAACCGATACCAACGATTTTCCGACTGTTGATATAAATAATCCTTATGAACTGAACGAACAGGAAACTTCAATTTTAAGAAATTTAAGACAAGCTTTTCTTAACAGCAAAATTCTTCAGGAACATATGACTTTTATGTTGGAAAAAGGTTCTATGTATAAACGATATAACGGCAATCTTTTGTTTCACGGTTGCATACCGATGGACGAAAGCGGGGAGTTTGTATCATTTGAAATTGAAGGAGAAAATTACGCCGGAAAGTCACTGATGGATAAATGGGACAATATAGTCAGAAGAGCATTTAAAGACAGAACACCACAGCTTTTAGATTATATGTGGTATCTTTGGTCAGGCAAATCCTCACCGGTCTGTGGTCGTGAAATCAGAAACTTTGAAAATATGTATCTTTCAGATCAAGGCCATTTTGACGAACCGAGAACTTATTATTATCAACATATCAAAAAAGAGGAAAACTGCAAGAAAATTTTAAAAGAATTCAATCTTGATGTTGAAAAGGGCCGAATAATAAATGGACATACACCCATCATTACAAAGTCGGGTGAAAGTCCTGTCAAGGCAAACGGAAAACTTTTGGTAATTGACGGAGGATTTTGCAAAGCCTATCAGAAAGTAACCGGAATAGCCGGATATACTCTAATTTCCAACTCACATTGTTTGAAAATTAAAGAACACCACCCGTTCACAAATATAGATAATATTTTATCCGATTATGCCGATGTTGAGTCCGAAACGGAGATCGTAAAAGACTTTGACAGAAGGCAATATGTTGAAGATACCGATCAAGGCAAATATATCGTCGGTTTAATCAAAGACTTAAAGGATTTATTGGAAATATATAGAAATCAAATTTGATATGGAAAACAGAGAAATATTAGAAAAACAAAAATTTTGGGAATTTTTATCTGACAATGAAAAAACTTTAATTTCTTCTTATATTAATGATATGAATTGTGCAAAGGGTTCAATTTTGCACAATAACTCGCAGACCTGTCTCGGACTTGTTCTTGTAAAAACGGGTCTGCTCAGAGTATATTTTATTTCGCCTCAAGGCAGGGAATATACACTTTACCTAATTAAACCCGGAGAACTTTGTGTAATGTCGGCAGCTTGTATTATAGATGAAGTTTCTTTTGATATATATGTTTGTGCCGAAGAAGATACGGAAATCACAATTGTCGGAGCTAAAGTTTTCAAGGAAATTATGCAAAAAAATAAAGACTTACAAATCTTTATTTATAAATCAATGGCAAAAAGATTTTCTGAAATTATGGTTTCAACTCAAAACATTTTATTCTACGGTGTAGATACAAGACTTGCAAATTGTCTTTTGGAACTGTCGGTAAACGATGAAGTAAAAATAACACAGGAAAAGCTTGCACATCTTATAGGAAGTGCAAGGGAAGTTGTTACTCGAATGCTCGGAGAGTTTGAAAAACAGGGCATTATTAAAACAGATAGGGGAAAGGTTAAAATTACCGACGAAAAAAAGCTAAAAGAAATATCTAAAAAATAAATCCTGTGGCTTATCCACAGGATTTACTTTTTATTTTTTTGCGAAATCTAAAAGAGCTTCTTTTGATTGAACTCCGATGACTTTATCAACCATTTCTCCGTTTTTGAAAGCCATTATTGTCGGAATATTCATTACTTTGTATTCTCTTGCAATTTCATTTTCTTCATCTACGTTTATTTTTCCGAAAACTACATCAGTGCATTCTTCTGAGGCTTCTTCAAATACAGGTCCCATCATCTTGCAGGGGCTGCACCATTCCGCCCAAAAGTCAACCAATACTGTTTTATCGGATTTTAAAACTTTCTCTTCAAAATTATCTTTTGTTAAATGTAAAGTAGCCATAATTTTCTCCTTCTCTGTAAAATTTTATTTTCAAATATATTATATATTATTATTTTGTATTTAACTGTGACAAGGTTACAAAGATTATATAAAAATTGAAACGAGATAATGATTGTGTTATTATCTTGACATGCAAAAAGAATATTCTTACGGAAAAATCCGTTCAGACATTTATAATGAAAATTTTGGTGAAAAAAAACCGATTAAATTCAGAAAATCACCGCTTAAAAAGTTTGCCCTTGCAAGTGGTTTAACTGTTTTGCTTTATATTATCTTTGGTGAGCTCGTTGCTTACTTACTTCCAAAGAATGAATTGCTTGTAAGTTTATATAGAGACAATTATTATTTTAGAAGCGGTTTAACGGTTATTCTATCTATTTTTATGATTTTGATCCCTTTTTTCATGCTTTTTCTTTTTGTAAACAGAAAAGAAAAGGAAGTTACGAAAGTTTTTGAAAAAAAGCCGCCGCTACAAATGTTGCCTTTTATTATAATAGTAAGCTTTGCGGTCATTTTCTTTTGTAATTATATTACTACAATTTCAACATCTATTTTGGGATTGTTTGGAATAAAGGCTGAAATGCCTGAAGCCGAAAAGAACTTAATCGGTGTACCGATGATTCTGTTTGAAATCTTTTCGACCGCATTGGTTCCCGCTGTAATCGAAGAATTTGCCATACGCGGAGTTCTGCTACAAAAGCTCAGAAAATACGGAGATACTTTTGCAATTATAGCAAGTTCAATAATCTTCGGCTTAATGCATATGAATTTAGTTCAATTTATATTTGCCACTTTGCTCGGAATCTTTATTTCATATGCTGTTATAAGGACAGGTTCAATATGGACCGGGATTGCGATACACTTTTGCAACAATGCTTATTCGGTAATAATGAGTGTCATATCGCAGAGAATTCCTGATAAAAACTATTATACTTTTTTCTATCTTGTTGTCGTCGGTATAATTATGGTTGTTGCAGCCATATCAATGATAATTTTGTCAAAGAATTCAAAAGACTTTTATAGTCTTCAAAATCCGGGAAGGACAAAAATGGAACAGGGCATTTATCGCAAATTAGCCCTTAAAACATATTTTTTACATCCCGTTTTGATTGTTGTAATCGCAATTTTAGTTTACTGTATGAGAACAACAATAACTTTTGGTTAGTCATAATGTATCAAGAAGAATTTATGCTGAAAGCTATTGACCTTGCAAAAAGAGCAAGGTCAGAGAATGAAGTTCCGATTGGTGCGGTTATTGTGAAAGACAATAAAATTATAGGGTCAGGATATAATAAAAGAGAAAATTCAAAAAATGCCTTGTCACACGCAGAAATTATTGCAATAAATGAAGCCTGCGAAAACATCTCAAATTTTCGTCTTGAAAATGCTGATATTTATGTGACCCTCGAGCCTTGTGCTATGTGTGCCGGAGCGATAGTAAATGCAAGATTGAAAAATCTTTATTTTGGTGCCTTTGACAATAGATTTGGCGCTGTCGGATCGAAACTGAATGTTTTAGATTCCGGACTTAATTATAAGGTGAATTTTTCCGGAGGATATTTTGAAGAGCAAATCGTAAAAATGATGCGAGATTTTTTCGTTAAAATAAGAGAAAAAAATAAAAAGTCTTATCAAGATTAATTTGATAAGACTTTTTTGTTTTAGTCATTCGAGAATGATAAAAGTGCTACGTGTCTTGCACGTTTGATTGCGTTGTTAAGCATTCTTTGATGATGAGCACAAGTTCCGGTAACTCTTCTCGGTAAAATCTTTGCTCTGTCGGATGTGAATTTTTTGAGCTTTGCTACATCTTTATAATCAATTTCTTCTGCTTTTTCAACACAAAATGCACATACCTTTTTACGAGATCTTCTCTGAAAATTATTCTTTTCGTATGCCATTTATTTCTCCTTTAATTATTAAAATGGTAAATCGTCATCCATATCGTTTGAATCGCCGGCATCAATTGTTGCGAAATTATCCATATTGTTAGGTTGAACATCAGCCGGATTATAACTGCTTTGGTTGTCATAATTTGACTTTGACATTCCACCTGATGTTTCGGATTTGCTTCCGCAAAAACTAACTTCGCTTGCAACAATCTCAAAAGCGGTTCTTTTTTGACCAGTTTGTTTGTCTTCATATTTTCTGGTCTGAATTGAGCCTCTTACAGCAATCATTTGACCTTTTTGGAAATATTTTGAAACGAATTCAGCTTGATTTCTCCAAGCAACGACATTAATGAAATCGGTTTGTTTTTCGCCATTTGTACCCGAAAAATTTCTTTGTACGGCTACTGCAAAGGATGTAACACTTATTCCGTTTTGAGTCGTGCGGAGTTCAGGATCCGCAACAAGTCTGCCCATAATGATTGCCGAATTTAACATTGGTATCTCCTTAGTCTTTAACGATATTTAAAAAACGTAAAACGCCTTCTGTGATTTTAAGATTTCTCTCAAACTCAACAGGGAAGTCGGGTTTAGCTTTGTATTCTATCAAAACATAGAAACCTTCCGGTTCATCATTGATAAGATATGCCAGCTTTCTTTTTCCCCAAACATCAAAGTTTTCGATTTCACCGTGTTTTTCGATGAGTTGTTTGAATTTTTCTGCAAGGGCAGTAGCCTTCTCCTCACCATCTTTTACGGAAAAAACGAGCATAGCTTCATATTTTCTGTCTTCCACCGTAATACCTCCTTTCGGTCTTTGGCTCTCGGCTCTCCGAGAACAAGGAATAATAACAAGACAGATTATATCAATAGATTAAAAGCAAGTCAAACAAAATTTGATTAACGGTTAATTCTCCGCGTAAGCGGTTATTTAATGGTTTTCCACCAAATAGGCATTGATAAATCCGTCCAGATTACCGTCCATAACGGCGCCTATATTTCCCGATTCATAGTTTGTGCGGTGATCTTTTACCATTGTATAAGGCATAAATACGTAAGATCTTATCTGAGATCCCCAGGCAATCTCTTTTTGAACGCCTTTTATGTCTTCGATTTTTTCAAGATGTTCTCTTTCTTTAATCTGTGCAAGTTTAGATTTGAGCATTTTCATACACATTTCACGATTTTGATGTTGAGATCTCTCAACCTGACAGGATACAGTAATTCCGGTCGGTTCGTGAATTAATCGCACAGCAGATGAAGTTTTGTTTACCTTTTGTCCGCCTGCCCCCGAAGAACGAAAAACTTCCATGCGTATATCGTCGGGATTTATTTCAACCTCAATCGTATCATCGATTTCAGGCATTACTTCCAATGAAGCAAAAGAAGTATGTCTTCTGCCGGAAGAATCAAACGGAGAAACTCTTACAAGACGATGAACTCCTGCTTCCCCTTTTAAAAATCCATAGGCATTCATTCCTTCGACAAGTAAAACACAAGATTTGATACCTGCCGCATCTCCTTCAAGGAAGTCAAGAGTCTTTATTTTATAACCATGTTTTTCGCCCCACATTGTGTACATTCTGACAAGCATCTGCACCCAATCCTGAGCTTCTGTGCCACCGGCTCCGGCATGAAAAGTTAAAATCGAATTAAACTTGTCATATTCTCCGGTAAACAATGTTGTTAAAGTTAAGTTGTCGAGTTTTAATTTGAAATCATTAACGGCATTTTCAGCGTCTTCCAAAAGACTCTGATCCTGTTCTTCTTCAACAAGCTCAATCAAAGCCTCGGTATCTTCAAAATTATTTTTCAATTCTTCAAAAGATTCAATTTTATTTTTTAAATTTCCTATTTCTTTCAGGACTTTTGAAGAATTTTCCGTATCGTTCCAAAAATCATTATCTACAGTTTTCTTTTGAAGCTCTGCAAGTTTTTTTGAGCAGTTTTCAATATCTAAAGCTGTATGCAAATCTTCAAGAGGTCTTCTGTTTTCTTCAAGTAATGATTTTATTTGTTCTATTTGTAGCATGGACGCTCCTTTTTTAGACTGATTTTTGGTTTTGCGAAAATAAATTTAAAAGATCAGTCTTCGTTCATCAAATGGAGTTTTTGGATTATATAGAAAATCAGTGAAAGAATTACAGCAACAGCAGCTGCAAGCACCATTCCGCTAAGTTCGATTGCTCCTACTTTAACCGAAAGACCGGAAAGACCTGTGATAAATACAACAGAAGTCAAAATTAAATTTCTTGATTTTGAATAATCAACTTTTTTATCAACTAAAAGTCTTATACCGGATGCACCGATCATTCCATAAAGAAGGAAGGTTACACCGCCGATTACATTTCCGGGTATCGTGCTGATAAGGGCAGAAAGCGGTCCTATGAAAGCCATTAAAATTGAAATGCAGGCTGCACCGCCTATAACTTTTACGTTGTAAACACCCGTTACTGCCATAACGCCAATGTTTTCACCGTAGGTTGTTGTCGGAACTCCTCCTAAAAATCCGGAAAGGGCAGTTGAAAAATTATCTGCAAATATGCTTCTGTGAAGTCCGGGATCTTTCAATAAATCTTTGCCGACTACATTACTCGTTACGACTTGGTGACTTATATGTTCTGCCGCAATTACAAGTAAAACGGGGAGCATTGTAAGACAGGCGCTCACTGAAAATTTAGGAAGTGCAAAATGCGGAACAGTGAAGAAAGAAGATTGCATAACAGGAGAAAAGTCAACCGTTTTGAAAGCAACTGCAGTTATATATCCCGCGATAATAGCAATTAAAATCGGTATTGTAGAGAAGAATTTTCTGAATAAAACCGAACCGAAAACGGCGACACACAGGGTTACCAAAAAGATTACGATATCAGCGGTAGTTCTGTTTTCGACCATGATGTTTGCGCCGATTCTTCCGCCCGTAATTGTAGCCTTTGCAAGTTCAAAACCGATTAGTGCTACGACCGGTCCCATAGCCGCCGGAGGAAGAACAATGTCAATCCAAGAGGTTCCGAATTTATATATTATAGCCGCAAGTACACAGCCGAGTAATCCCACAAAAATAAATCCGCCTTGTGCATAATTAAAACCCTGTTGCTTAATTATTAACAATGACGGTGCCAAAAAAGCAAAACTTGAACCTAAATATGCAGGAGCCTTTGCCTTGGTTATTAAGATGAAAAGCAAAGTCCCGATACCGTTCATAAGTAAAACTATACCGACATCAATACCAAAAAGAATCGGAACTAAAACGGAAGCTCCGAACATCGCAAAAGTATGCTGAATGCTAAGCGGCAACAACATAGTTGCGGGAATTTTATCACCGATGTTGTAAATTTTTTTCTTTGTCATTTTTCCCTCCGACCTTTTCTCTCAAATATGCCCCGTCTTTTGGCGGGGCAGAGATATATTAAAAAACTTTAATATATTGTATATGTTTTAAGATCATTTATCAATATATTTTAGGACAAAATTCCGACAATTTACAATCGTCACACCTTGGTTTTTGCGATTTACAAACAGCTCTTCCGTGTAAGACACAGCGATGACAAAAGTCATTTTGTTCTTCCGGCGGAAGTAGTTTTTTTAACTCTCTTTCCACAATCAAAGGATTTTTTGTTTTTACAAGACCAAGTCTGTTGGCAATTCTAATAAGATGGGTGTCTGCGACAATCGCACTTTTTCCGTAAATATCTCCGACGATTAAATTTGCGGTTTTTCTTCCAACCCCCGGTAAAGTAATAAGTTCTTCAATTGTTGACGGGATTTCGCCTCCAAAGTCCGATAAAACTTTTTTTGCCATTTCAACCAAATTATTTGCTTTATTTTTATAAAAGCCACAAGAGTAAATCAGCTTTTCAACATCTTCTTTTTTTGCTTTTGACATGGACTTTGCATCGGGATATTTCGCAAATAAAGCAGGCGTTGTTTTATTTACTCTTTCATCCGTGCATTGAGCGGACAACATTGTTGCACACAGAAGCTGAAAAGGGTCATTATATACAAGAGAACAAATAGCTTCCGGATATAAGATTTTCAGTGTTTCTATCGCTTTTATGCCAATATTTTTTTTAGTCATTATACACCTTTGTTTCATTGAATTAACATATTTTATATGCTATCATTTTAACATAATTTCTGAAAGGATGTAGAGGATGTATAGCGATAAAATAGATGTAATTGAATTTTTAAGAAATAAAGACTCTGAAGTCGCGGAGTTCATGGCAAAAGAGCTCAACAGACAACAAAATAACATTGAACTCATTGCTTCGGAAAACATAGTATCTCCCGCTGTTATGGCAGCTATGGGAAGCTGTCTTACGAATAAATATGCCGAGGGTTTACCTCAAAAAAGATATTATGGCGGATGCGAGTTTGTAGACGAAGTGGAGCAAATCGCAATTGACAGAGCGAAAGAACTTTTTGGCGCAGATCATGCAAACGTTCAACCTCACTCGGGAGCTCAGGCAAATATGGCAGCGTATTTTGCTCTCGTTCCGTTAAATTCAACAATTATGGGAATGAGTCTTGCCTGCGGAGGTCACTTGACTCACGGATCTCCCGTCAATATGTCCGGTAAATTTTATAATTTCGTTCCCTACGGTGTAAACGATGAGGGATATATTGATTATGACGAAATGGAAGAGATTGCAAAGAAAAATTCTCCTAAATTGATTGTTGCCGGTGCTTCCGCTTATCCGAGAAAGATTGATTTTGAAAGAATTCAAGCTATTGCTAAGAGTGTCGGGGCCTTGTTTATGGTTGATATGGCTCATATTGCGGGTCTTGTTGCATCAAATCAGCATATGTCACCTATTCCCTATGCAGATGTCGTTACAACTACAACTCATAAAACCCTAAGAGGACCGAGAGGTGGTTTGATTCTCTGCAAAGAAGAATTTGCAAAGGCAGTAAATAAAGCCGTATTCCCCGGAACACAAGGCGGACCACTAATGCATGTTATTGCGGCAAAGGCTGTTTGCTTGGGAGAAGCGCTTAAAGATGATTTTAAAATTTATGGTGAAAATGTAATTAAAAATTCATCGGCTCTCGCCAAAGGCTTACTTGACCGAGGAATAAATCTTGTATCCGGCGGAACCGATAACCATTTGTCGCTTGTCGATTTAAGGGTTACGGACATAACCGGAAAAGATCTTGAACAAAAACTCGATCTTGTTCATATTACCGCAAATAAAAATACAGTGCCTAACGAGCCGCTGTCACCGTTTATTACAAGTGGTCTCAGAATCGGAACACCTGCGGTTACAACAAGAGGGCTTGACGAAAAAGATATGGACGTCATCGCAAACTGTATTGCTCTTGCGGTCAAAGATTTTGATAATAGCAGAGAAAAAATTGAAAAGATGGTATCCGACATCTGTAAATCACATCCGATTTATTAAAAATTATCCTCGTCAAACGGCGAGGATATTAAATTAAAAAATGATAGAAGTTTCAAATCTTTCATTCTTGAATAAAATAAAATATCCTGATTTTAATATAGAAAATGGAACATTGACTTTGCTGCGCGGTCCGTCCGGTGCGGGCAAAACTTCCTTGCTTAAAATATTGAATGGAACTGCTGACAGAAGTTCCGGCAAAGTAATAATTGAATCTAAAGATTTGGATGATTATGACTCAAAAGAATTAAGGCGTCTTGTTGTTCTTTCTTCTCAAAATGTATTTTTGTTTCCCGGAACTATTGAATATAATTTCAATAAGTTTTATGAATACAGGGAACAGATCCCGATAACCAATGATGAAAAGAAAAAATTTTTAGAACTTTGCAAAGTTGATTTTCCGCTCGATAAAGATGTTGATAAAATGTCGGGAGGGGAAAAGCAGAGAATATTTTTAAGTATATGTATTTCGTTCAGATCGGGAATTTTATTTTTAGATGAACCCACTTCCGGGCTTGACACATATAATGCCGAAGAATTTGTGAAAAATTTGAAGTCATTTTTAATTCAAGAAAATATGACCGTAATTGCCGTAAGTCATGATATAAATTTGTTTTCAAAATATGCCGACAAAGTAATAGATTTGGAAAAGAAAAATGAATGATCAAATATTAAATATAAATTTCATATCTTTTGCACTTACTTACCTGCTTTTGATTGTCGTTGCAATAATTATGAAAATAAACAAGGTCAATGAGGGCAAGTTACTTGTTGTTGCAAGTGTCAGAATGACGGTTCAACTTATATTGGCAGGTTACATCCTTACCTATATAATAAAAAATCCCGCTTGGTATTTTACCGCTTTATATGTTTCTGCGATGATAATTTTCGCCACTTTTCGCGTTATTTCAAAAAACAAATGGTTGTCCGAAAAATTTAAATTTATCGTATTCTTTTCTATCATATTTGCAGGACTTTCAGTTTTGACCTTTGTTTTGACAGTTACTGTCAGAGTCAATATACTAAATCCGCGTTATGCAATTACAATAGGCGGAATGATAATCGGAAATACGATGACGGGTTTGAACTTGGCGCTTAAAAATTTCAAAGAACTCATATCAGACAACGACGTTATGATTGAAACTTTAACGAACATAGGGGCAAATCCAAAGAAAATCATGAAACCTTTTATTGATAAATCATTTGAAACCGCAATATTGCCGACGTTAAATTCTATGCTCGGTATGGGAATAATCGCACTTCCGGGAATGATGACCGGACAGATTTTATCGGGAACAATCCCCACAACCGCAATTTTATATCAGATTTCAATTATGATTTCTATATGTACATCTAATTCCATATCTGTATTTATTGCTCTGTTTTTAGGAAGCAAAACTTTATGGAACAAGAAAAATCAATTTATTTTTAATAGGAGTAACATTGAAGTATAAAGCAATTTTATTTGATTTCGACGGAACGGTAGTAAACTCATATAAAGGAGTATTAAACGGTGTTTCGTATGCTCTGAAACAAAAGAAAATCGACATAAAGCCGAAGACTGATTTGATGAAATTTATGGGTCCTCCGCTTGAAACCGGTTTTTTTGAAGTCTATGGACTGACAGACGAAAAACTCATAAAGGAACTTGTCAAAATTCACAGACAATATTATGAGGTCCAAGGCATTTATGAGATGGAACTTTATGCTAATATCAAAGAACTTTTAGAAGCACTTAATAATCTTCCGATTAAAGTTGCAATTGCCTCATCTAAGCCTGAAGTTTTCGTTAAAAGTGGACTTGAAAATTTGAAAATCGAGAAATATTTTGACGTGGTTTGCGGAACTCAGTTTAAAGAGAACAATCCGAATAAAACAAGAATCTTAAAAAGAGCGATGTTGGAAATGGGAGTTTCAAGGGAAGATACGCTTATGATAGGCGATCGTAAATTTGACATGCAGGCGGCTGTGAGCTTGAAAGTCCATCCGGTCGGGGTTTCGTATGGTTATGGAACTGTGGAAGAACTCAAAAAATTCGGAGCGGAAGATATTGTCAATGATCCGCTGGATGTTTTGAAGATAATAAGATGAAAGGCGTTAACAATTAAAATCTTATTTATGTTAAAATTTTTTATCGGAAATTTTGTAATCAATATTATGAAAGGATTGATTAAAAATGAAAAATAATATTAAAAAAATAGGCGTGATTATAATCAGCTTGATTTTGTGCCTTAGCTTTGCATCTTGTGGATTATTTTCAACACCAAAGAAATCAGTGGATGCATATTTTAAAGCCATGAAAGCAAAAGACTTGAAAACACAACAGGAATATGTTACCGGCGAAGAAGCAAAAAAGCCGGAAGTAATAAAAAAAGATAATAAAAGCAAAGATGCTAATAAAGATGATAATAAAGACGGTAAGAAAGACGACAAGTTTGAAAAAGAAATGAGCGAAATCTTGTCCGAAAAAATGTTGGACTTTGACTATGAGATAAAAGATCAGAAAAAACAAGGAAAGACTGCAACTGTAACTGTTGATATTACGTCTTATTCTATGGGAAATATGTTCACACAATGGTATTTGGAAATGATGCCGAAGCTTTTCCAGATGATATTTTCTGAAGAAAGTTTAAAAGATGACTCGGCTTATCAAGAAAAAGTTGATAAAATGATGTCGGACAGCCTTAAAGAAAAAGTAAAAGTTATGAAGAAAGATTACAAAAAGACGGTCACCTTCAAAATGATAAAGGAAAAGGGCAAGTGGAAACTTGAAAAACCGTCTGAGAATAAAGATTTTATGGACGCAATCACCGGTGGACTTGAAAAATCTATGAGTGAAGTTGAAAAGACCACAAATTAGGATTTTCTAAAAATGAAAAGCAGAGATGGTCTTTATCTCTGCTTTTTATCTGTTTGAATTATATTTAATTTCAAAAAACAGTTGACATGAAAAAAATTTTATACTATAATCACCGTTGCGCCTTTTGATTAACATCATAGCGGCTCAAATATGGCGGCATAGCTCAGTTGGCTAGAGCATTCGGTTCATACCCGAAGTGTCGTAGGTTCAAATCCCACTGCCGCTACCATATATTCGGCCCCGTGGTCAAGCGGTTAAGACATCGCCCTTTCACGGCGGTATCATGGGTTCAAATCCCGTCGGGGTCACCAAAAAGAAACGACAATTTTCGTAAGAAAGTTGTCGTTTCTTTTTGTTCTGTTCTATTTTAACTTTTAATTTTTCACTCTTCTATAACAAAATTGTCGTTTCTTCTCTCTTCTCTATATCAACAGAAGTTTTTTGAGTTTCTTCTCCAGTGAAACAAAAATTGTTGTGCTATTCCCAAATAATTTTTGTCAACTTGAGGTAGGTTTCCGTCGTAAAGTTCATCTAATACTTTATTTACCCAAACATCTCTTGGAAAAGCTTCTTTGAATTTCATTGAGTAAAGTAACACACAATCCGAAACTTTGGGACCGACTCCCTTTATTTTTAATAATTCTTCCCTTGCTTGTTCATAAGACAAATTGCAGAGATTATATAAATCAACTTGACCGGTTGATGTTTTTTCGACCGCGTCGACTATGTATTTATTTCTAAAACCGGCGCCCGTTATTTTTAAATCTTCTGCAGACTTATCTTGCAATTGTTCAAGTGTCGGAAAAGCAAAATGACTTTCATCAATTTTACTTCCGAAATTTACAGAAAATGATTCAATGATTTTTTTTATTCGAGGGATATTGTTGTTTTGAGAAATAATAAATGAAATTAAACATTCAAACGGATCCTGATTCAAAATTCTGATTCCGGGAAATTCATCGATGGCTGAAGTGAGATTGATGTCATTAGAAAATTCTTTTCTGAGATCTTTATAATCAGTATTCAAATCAAAGTATTCAATCAAATATTTATTGAAAAAATTCTCATCTGTATCTAAAAAGCGTAATATTTGACCGTTTGAACTTATTCTTTGAATTTTTCCAAAAATTACACCTTCCCAAACATCATTTACTTTTCTCCAGCGAAAAGCTTGACCGCAGTCTAAAGTTAAATCTAAGGAAAAATTTTGAATATTTTCAATAATAATATCCTTGCCTTCTTTTGTAAAAGTCACTGTAAACCCCCATATATCAAGGAAAAATAAAAATCAAAAAATTTTGATAAAAAACTGTTCAAAATCACGAAATTTTTTAAAATGTAAAGTTGATTTTACATTATGTTATAAAATTAAATTAAATCACATTATTTTCACAAAATTATTTGACCGATAATACGGTGAATAACTAACATTATAAACATAATATTCCACATTTATTTATATTAAATAATACTATTTGTAATAAAATTCGCGAAAAATTATATTTTGTAAAAAAAGGACTTGACAAAAATATTCATGAATATTTTTAAGATTTTTTTATATTTTCCCAGTATTCTTTTATACGATTTTCAAATTTATTTTCATCCGAAAAATAATATTTTGCGTTTTTTAAATCGGACGGCATATATTTTTGTCTTACCCAGTGGTTTGGAAAATCATGAGGATAAACATAAAACTGCCCTTTGACTTTTGCGTCATCTCCGTCAAAATGTTTATTTTGCAGATTTCTTGGAATTGATTTACCCTTTCCACTCCGGACATCGCTCATTGCTGCGTTGATTGCTTTATATGCCGAATTTGATTTAGGCGATGTTGCAACTAAAATCACAGCATTAGCAAGTGGAATTCTTGCTTCCGGAAGCCCGAGTTGTATTGCTGTATCACAGGCGGCTTTTACAATGGGAATAATCTGAGGATATGCAAGTCCGACATCTTCGTTAGCACAAACAAGCAATCTTCGGACGGCTGAAATTAAATCACCAGCATCTAAAAGCCTTGCCAGATAATGAAGTGAAGCGTCAACATCAGATCCGCGCATTGATTTTTGATATGCCGATAACAGGTCATAATGATAATCGCCTTGTTTGTCATAATATTTTCCGCTGCCTGCAACGGCTTCAAGAGCAGATTCTTTTGTAATATTAATTTTAATATCACCGGAAAGCGTAAACATTTCAAGAAAGTTTAATGCTCTTCGAACATCACCTGAAGCGCTTGTTGCAAGAATTTCGAGAGCACCTTCTTCGATTTCGATTTCATAACTGTCTTTAAGTTTTTCTGTTGCTCTTTCCAAAGCCTTCAAGACATCTTTTGTTTTAAGTGCTTTAAATTCAAACACGTTACATCTGCTAAGCAGTGCGGAATAAATATAAAAAGCGGGATTTTCCGTTGTAGATGCAATTAATGTTATATCACCGTTTTCTATATATTCTAAAAGTGATTGTTGTTGTTTTTTATTAAAATATTGAATTTCATCCAAATACAATAAAATTCCGTTTGGAGCCGCAAGTGTTCCGATTTTTGAAACAATTTCTTTTAAATCGGAAAGGGAGGCTGTTGTTGCGTTTAATGAAAAGAAAGTTTTTTCTGTTGTATCGGCAATTATTTTTGCGACAGTTGTTTTCCCGGATCCCGAAGGTCCGTAGAAAATCAAATTTGGTATGTTTTTGCTTTCTATTATTTTATATAGCAATTTATTTTCAGAAAAAAGATGATCTTGACCAAAAACATCTTTGATGTTTGACGGACGCAAAAAATCAGCCAAAGGTTTACGCATTTTCATCCTCCTTAAATATTTTGGGACTTTTAATATTATAGCATATACATAAAAGCGCTGATTTATTTACATTTATAAAATTATATAGTTGAAAAGCAACAAAATAATTGACTTTTTAAGATAATTTTTGTATATTAAAAATGGATTATTTGATTAGTGCTCTGAATCAAATAAGATATTTTTTTATAAGGCGATATTTAGGAGGGGTATGGAGATGAAAGAAAGATTCAAATCGACACCGGCTATCAGAAAAGTTTGTAGTGCAATTCTGATTTTTATCAGTATTTTTTCAATACTTGTCAGTTATCTCGGATTCAAAGATGCTTGGGCGATAAAGACATATATGGAAAAAATTGATGTACAGGCTCAAATGGATGACTTGAAAAAGCTCAAAGACGGACTTAAACAAATTGCCGATAACGAAAAAGCATATTTCGGCGGAGCCGTTGAATTTGACAACGGTCTTAAAGAATATGAAGCCGGTAAAAAAGAATACGAAAAAGGTAAAAAAGAACTCGCAAAAGGCGGTCAAGACCTTAAAAAAGGTGCAAGAGACCTGCGTGCCGGTCAAGCCGAATATGATGAAGGTGTAAGACAGCTTGCCGAAGGAAAAAGACAACTTGAAGCCGGTGAAAGAGAACTTGCCGAAGGTAAAAGACAACTTGCCGAAGGTAAAAAACAACTTGCCGAACATAAACAGGAATATGAAGAAGGCAAGAAAATGATAGCCGACACTAAAAAAACCTTCGAATTTATTGAAAAAAATAAAGATTGGTTGAAACCAATTTTGAGTACCAGACCTGCGATTAAAATAATAAATAAAAGAATGGGACTTAATATTCCGCTTGATACAAAAGATGTACCGGCTTATCTAATTAAGATGAGAGATGACGGCATTGCCCAGCTAAAAGAATACGAAGACGGAATGAAACAGGTTGCCGAAGGTGAAAAGCAGGTTGCAGCCGGAGAAAAACAGCTTGCCGCAGGCAGAAAAGAATATGCCGAGGGGCTTGCAAAATTGCAAGCGGGTAAAAAAGAACTTGACAAGGGCTATGCCGACTATGCAAAAGGTCAGAAAGATTATAAAGCAGGCGAAGGACAGCTTGCCGCAGGTAAAAAAGAACTTCAGGCCGGCGAAAAACAACTTGCCGACGGAAAGGCTCAACTCAATGAATTTGAAGCCGGTATTGCTGAAATTAAAGGCGGTCTTAAACAAATTTTGGAACTTCAGCCTGTTTATTCAATAAAGAAACATAAAATGAGAGTTAAAGCTCCTGCCAATATTTTCGGAAAAATTGATTATACTCAATATGATAAAAACGGAAAAGTAGTTTTAATGCACGACAAAAAACCGTATATAAATTTGGGAAAGGCAAATAAAATTGCCGACTCTGCTTTTAAATATGCAGAAGACTCTGAAAAGGATGCAACAAAAGAAATAACAAGCAGAGTAATACTCAGTTTGGTTTTCGGATTAACCGGTTTATTGGGATTGATTACAGGAATCATAGGTTTGTTTGGTCTTGGACGCATACTTTCCGTTATTGTCGGAGTCATGGGAATAGGTTCTCTTGTTTATGGACTTATAAATCACTTCTTAGACTATGCTTATCCGCTTGAAAATGGTGCATATTCGGGTGACTTGCTTGCAATGTCAATAATTTTATTTGCAATAGCTATGCCGATTATAATTGCCGTATTTTTCAAAACAGCACAAAAAGGCGGACCTAAAAAGAATAAAGAGAAAAAAGGCAAAAAGAAAAAATATTCTTTGGTAGATGATAAAAATATTATTGTTGTAAATGATGATGACGATGATATTGTGGTTGAAGAATCAAGTTTATAATTGTTAAACAATATTTTTAAAACGGACGTTTAACGTCCGTTTTTTGTTTTAATATATGGTGATTGTCAAATGAACGAAAAATTTTCATCCCGATAGCGGGCGATTATTATCGCCCTAATAACGTCTCACCCCGGTAGTGAGCGATTATCAATCGCCCAAATATTTACCCCACCCTGATAGTGGATTATTAATCGCCCAAAAATCAAACCGTAGAAATATAATACAGACGTTTATTTAAAACAGAGCACCCGGGATTAATAATCCCGGGTTACGGGGGAGGGTATGCAAGCGAAAAATTATCCGAATATCACCCACCATATTATCGTACAATTATTACCCAAAATATCGTCTGCCATAGTAACGGCAATTATTATCGCCCGAATATTTCATCCCACCACGGTAGCGTGCAATTATTATTGCCCGAATAACATCCCACCACGGTAGCGTGCAATTATTATCGCCGAATAACGTCCCACCCCGGTAGCGGGCGATTATCAATCGCCCGAATCTGCGGTATTATATTTGCATATACATAATATTTTGTGATATTCTTTTTATATACTAAATTTAGGAGATATTATGAAAAATAAAAAAGGACTTGGCAAAATAGATTTCTTTATGCTCGGGTTCGGATCAATGATAGGTGTCGGTTGGACAGTTTCATTAAATACTTGGTATCAGCAGGCGGGCGGTGCATTTCCGGCAATGCTTGCTTTCTTTATTGGAACTTTGGCTGTAATTCCGATAGGTTTATGCTACGGAGAAATGACAGGTGCATTACCTGTTGCAGGCGGGGTTATGGCATTTGCATATCGTGCAAGAGGGCCTAAACTATCATTTATCGGTTCTTGGCTCGTAGCACTTGCATATGTTGTTTTGCTCCCATGGGAAATAATATATATTTCAAAAGTAATAGGATTATTTATTCCTTCAATTGCAAAATACGGCAAACTTTATCAAATTTTAGG
>QWCB01004011.1_pt1 | contig 29688 bp, 22 predicted proteins | sample 1972511 | NCBI WGS metagenome assembly QWCB01 (sample SAMN09866719, study PRJNA288562) | Human gut metagenome isolate term5_stool, whole genome shotgun sequencing... | isolation source: gut | host: Homo sapiens | place: USA: California | reverse complement strand
ACCTATGAGACGATTACTACTGATCAGCAACTCAGCCTCTCCCGGCGAGAGCTACTTGGAGAAAGCCGGCCCCGATCTCAATGACTTCCTCACCGAGGCAGATCGTGAGGAGGTGATCCTCGTGCCCTACGCCGCCATCACCTACTCTTACGACGAGTATGTCAGCAAGGTCAATAAGGCACTGGAGCCCTTCGGGATCAAGGTCCACGGGCTGCACACCTACGACGACCCGGTGGCAGCGATCAAGCAGGCGACCGCGATCCTCGTCGGCGGTGGAAATACCTGGGTGCTGACCGCCACGATGCAGCGCCTCGGGCTGATGGAGCCGATCCGCGAAGCCGTCAACCTTGGGATCCCCTACTCCGGCTGGAGTGCAGGGTCCAATGTCGCCTGCCCCACGCTGATGACGACCAATGATATGCCTATCGCTGAGCCGGAGAGCTTCCGCACCCTCGGGCTGATCCCCTTCCAGATCAATCCTCACTACCTCGACAAGGCCCCCGAGGGACACGGAGGGGAGACAAGAGACTTCCGCATCATCGAGTTTGTCACGCAAAATCCGAACATCTTCGTTGCCGGACTGCGCGAGGGCAGCCGCTTCCTCATCCAGGGCGATGAGATCGAGGTGCATGGGGAGAATAATGTCCGCATCTATCACGGCGGTGAGGAGACTCAGGAGATGATGCCTACGGGCGACTTCTCCTTCCTCCTCCGGGAGCCCTCTCGCGAGGAGGCGAAATGAGTGAGGGAGCCAGCCTGCGACCCGAGGTGAGCCTCCACGATACCGCCTGCCAGTACGATGCGGTGCTGAAGGAGTGCCGTGGGCTCTTCCTCCGGAAGTTTGACGACTACGGTGCCTCGTGGCGGGTCATGCGACCCTCTGCGGTGACAGACCAGATCCTGATCAAGGCGCAGCGTATCCGCTCCATACAGGAGCTGGGTGTCCAGCGTGTCGAGGACGGGATCAGAGGCGAGTTTGTCGGGATCTTCAATTACTCCCTCATGGGGATGGTGCAGCTGGAGCACGGCTATGCCGATGACAGCCGAGTCGATCCCCAGTTGCTCCTCAGCTGGTACGACAGCTACGCCAAGCGCGCCAAGGACCTGATGCTCGATAAGAATCACGACTACGGTGAGGCGTGGCGCTCCATGCGTATCTCCTCGATCACCGACATCATCCTCCAGAAGATCTTCCGCACCAAGCAGATAGAGGATCATCGTGGCGAGGTGAGCGTGAGCGAGGGCATCGATGCCAATTACCTCGACATGTGCAATTACGCCGCCTTCGCCATCATCCGCATCGACGAGGGCACCGACCCGATGTACTAATAGCCCACCAGCCATGCGTCACCGCTACTCCGACCACCGCCCTGCCACCTCCCCGGGACTGACCCTCATTGTCCGTCTCGTGCAGGTCTTGGTGGGGCTCTTCTTCATCTTCTCCGGCTGCACCAAGGGGATCGACCCCATGGGTACCGGACTCAAGATCATGGAGTACCTCGGTCTTGCGGGACAGTCCATCGACCTGTCGCTGGCTACCTACCTCGCTGTGGGGCTCAATGTCCTCGAGGCACTCCTCGGCACCCTCCTCCTACTCGGCATAGGTCGCCGATGGGTCTCCATCGCGACCCTCGTCCTGATGGTGCCGATGACCTGCCTGACGCTCTACATCTACATCGCCAATCCTGTCGCCGACTGCGGTTGCTTTGGCGATGCTCTCAAGATCAGCAATGGCGCCACCTTCTGGAAAAACGTGGTCCTGCTCCTGCTTCTCACCCTCCTGGTCCGCCATCGTGATGCACTCTACGCCCTCCGGAGTATGAGCGCTCAGGTGATCACGGGAGCGACGATGGCGCTGGTGCTCCTCTCCTTCAATATCTACCCCCTCCTCTACCTGCCGACGATCGACTTCCGTCCCTATAAGGTCGGCACGCCGATCAGCCACTTCTACGAGCAACCGGCCGACGATGGGATGCGCTATATCTACGAGCGAGGCGGGGAGGAGCGCACACTCACCACCGATGAGCTGGCGACCATCGACTCCACCTGGACCTATGTCCGGTATGAGGAGCTCACCGCCAAGCCCGCCCACGAGCGGGAGAGTGAGGCAGACCTGATCCTGCTGGACGCACAGGGTGCGGAGGTGGGGCACCGCCTCGCAGCCCCCGACGCCCAGGCACTCCTCTACATCACCTACGACATTGATCGGATGAGCGAGGAGCAGCTCCGCCTCGGGCTGGAGCTGCAGGAGCGCGCCCACCACCCGGTGACACTCGTGATCACCACCCCGATCGACCGCCTCGAGAGCCACCCCCGGATCGACCTGATCCGCCGCTACGGGAGGGTCCTCTTTATGGACCTGAAGATGGCGCAAACCCTCATCCGGAGCAATCCCGGGCTGGTCGTGATCCACGATGGCGTCCTCTCCGACAAGCTCTCCTACGTGAGTCTCCGCTTTGCCGTGCAGGACCGGCACTTCCTCGCCCATCTATTCAGACATCCGCAACTAACAAGTATACTAACAGAGTAAAGATTGATTATGAGAAAGAAAATTGCAGCTGCCAACTGGAAAATGAATACCACCGTCCCCGAGGGCATCGAGCTTGCGAAGAGTGTTCGCAAGGCTCTTGAGGGCGTGGATCGCAAGTGTGACGTTGTCCTCGGCGTACCCTTTACCCACCTCTGCGCTGTCGCTGAGGCGGTCAAGGGCACCGACATCATCGTGGCGGCAGAGAATTGCGCCACCGAGCCCAAGGGCGCCTACACCGGCGAGGTCTCCGCAGCCATGGTAGCCAGCACCGGAGCTAAGGCGGTCATCCTCGGCCACAGCGAGCGCCGCCAGTACTACAGCGAGGACTCTGAGACTCTGGTCGCCAAGGTGGCACAGGCACTCGACAACGGGCTGCAGGTGATCTTCTGCTGCGGTGAGGACCTCGAGGAGCGCAAGGACGGGCGGCAGTTTGACGTCGTCCGCAAGGAGCTCGAGGACGGGATCTTCAATCTCAGCGAGGACGAGTTCCGCAGTGTCGTTATCGCCTACGAGCCGATCTGGGCGATCGGCACCGGTGAGACCGCCACGAGCGAGCAGGCAGAGGAGATGCTCAAGTATATCCGCCAGACGATCGCCGACCGCTACGGCAAGGAGGTCGCTGAGGAGACCTCGATCCTCTACGGTGGCTCCTGCAATGGTAAGAATGCGCCTGAGCTCTTCGCCAAGCCCAATGTCGATGGCGGACTGATCGGTGGTGCCTCCCTCTCGGCAGAGAAGTTCCTCCCGATCGTTGAGGCCTTCTGATACCACTTCGTAGCTCACATACAGATGGGGCTGTCCCGAAAGCGGGGCAGCCCCATTTTTTTACCCCCCTCAGCAGGGCTCTCTCTAATACCGATATTAGGCGCGACTAATATCGGTATTAGAGATTACTAATATCGGTATTAGAAAACACTAATATCGGTATTAGAAAAAAGCTGTCTTCTCCTGAAATTAGTTGACATGGCGGAGGGTTATTTTGCCGATGAACAGGGGTGACGCGTTTAATTAGCACAGAAGTCCATCAACTCATTATAAAGAGTGGGGAACGAAGCACCCCTTGCGGGTGCTCGCTCCATAGCCACCGGTCGAGGGGCGTAGCCCCGAAGACCCGTGGATCAGGCATCACAAACGTCACTGCGACCCCGCAAGGGTGTCGCACTGGTTGCCTGACTCCCTGATAAGTGCGACACCCTGGCGGGGTCGTATATCTTTCTTGGCATTCTCTCCTGCGGTCTTCGGCACTTCGTGCCTCGACACGCGGGCCAAGGAGCGATGATCCCGCAGGGGCAAAGCCCCGGAGGGATCGGCAGGCGGGTGCATTAGGAGAGGAATCTCCCGCCGCAGATCTCCTCTGTATAGCGGTAAAGATCAAATTCGTCAGCCCTGTGCCGATAATGTTGACTCCTGTGCCTGAGGACTCACTGAGGGGGTCGGATGAGTCAAGTGGTCGAGCGGACCACACTATTATGAGGCTATTGCACGAAGTGCATAATCAACAGCCTTTGGTGGAGGGCGTCCGACTTGTCCGCCCTGTCCGACTCGTCCGATTAGCCAACAAGCCCGGGGTATACCACGAAAAACCACCCCACATTACCAGAGTCAACTACAATCAGTATCTTTGAAAAGCCAAGACAACTCATTCTATTTTTTTACGACAAAATGATGTCAACCGACATTCGTTTCAGCAAAAAATAAGTCGACCATTTTCAGGGAACGACAGAAGCCCAAATTATTGGACGGAGAGATAAAATAATTGCATTCATCAAGGAAAACTGGTTAAACTAATCTCAGAAGAATCTGTTATGAACTATAAGAATCAACAATACGCCCGCCAAGAAGTGCTCATTGAAGAGGAGAAGGTATTCAACTCGGTAGCTGGTGGTGGCAGATTTAGGGATAAGCCACGACCCTTTGTTCTGCAAGAACCTGAAGCGAACCTTTATGCTCCCATCCGCGAAAAGGTTAAGGCCTATTTTACCGACAACCATATTCATTGGTGGGGAGGTAAGGAACCATCCGGTCATACTCTGTCCTCGCAGATTGCTTGTCTCAATCATCTTATACCAATTATGGACGACCCACAGGCTGTGCTTGCCTTAGTCAATGGCATTCGTAATGAGTTTACGGAAGTCCTTCCTATTAGTTGCGACAGACACCCTGCCTATATATCCGTTGAAGTAGTAAGCCGCAGTGACCACCTAAATGAGGGACGTTCTACGCGTGGAGCAAACTGTACATCTGTTGATGCTTTGGTAATGGCCAAGCATCAGTCAGGCAAAACGATAATGATTCCGATCGAGTGGAAATATACGGAGTCATATCCAACCTTTGGCAAATCTTCTGAGGGTGATATGAATCGAAAGGGATTAGAACGACAAAGAAAATATAATCAGTTGATTGACGATTCAGTTCAACTTGTGAGTCTTGACGTATATGAAGGTAGTGTTTACTATCAAGATCCATTCTATCAACTTATGAGGCAAACACTTTGGGCTGAGCAAGTCATTAGGCATAAGGATACTGAATGTATCAAGGCTGATGACTACTGGCATATTCACATTGTACCAAAAGCTAACAAGGCACTATTGTCGTGTAAATACAAAGTGTCTGGTAAAAGCATGGAAGAAACATGGAGAAGTATGTTGAATGACCAGAGCAAATATTCCATAGTTGACCCAGAAGATTTATTTTTGCCCTTATATAGGAAAACAGATTATATTGCCTTAATTGAATATCTCAAAGCGAGGTATTGGTAATATATTAAGAGGGTCGACTCATCACGAGCCAGCCCTTTCTCTTGATTGTTTTGCTATGGAAGATGATAATCAAATCACATATAGTATTACCTATTCGTAGTTTATACTACAAGTTGTAAAAGTATAAGCGTACGTATAATGCCACGACCCCTTGCGGGTCGCCGAGAGAGGGGGTGTCTGCTCGGCGACCCACAAGGGGTCGTGGGGGTAGGGGCGGGTCTCGGCACATCGGTCACCGCTTCGCGGATGACCGATGCCTATGGAGCGAGCACCCTTCGGGTGCCTCCCGGATGTGCCCCCCCCTTGGTATATGATTATCCTAATGCTCCAATGCGTAACCCCTGATGCTTTGACGCATTACCTTTTGCCTAAGCCCTTAAAGTAGTATCTTTGTGTAAAAGAAAGTACCTCGGTTATGTCTACGATCATCACTCTCCTGATATTGGCTGTCGCTGTCGGGTTTCTCATCCGGCAGCTGATCCGTATGATCCGCCGCAATGGCGGTCAGGCGCCTGATGCTGCCGTGGCAGCCGACTGTGGGGGCGGATGTCTCGCCTGTGCCACCGGCTGCACCACCCCTATCGACCCTAAGCTGCAGGGCAAGCGACGACCGATGATCCTCTACTATGAGGATGAGGAGCTGGATCGCTTCCGCGGACGAGCTGCCGGGCTCTACACCGAGATGGAGACGCAGGAGTTCCGCGATGTCCTTGAGACGCTCGAGGATGCTGATGTGGCGGGCTGGGTGACCAGCATCCATCGCCGCGGGATCCACTTCCCCGAGGGCGTTGCTGACGAGGTGACGCAGCGGCTTAGCTTAGTGCTCAATCAGTAGCCGAGCCTGTGGACCACTCCTCGCTACCGCTCCACCCGGCACACGCTGCCGCGCTTCTCCTTATCGTCCTACTCCCCGCCTGCTCTCTGCTACATCGTGTCGAGCGACTCAATGCCACGACCTACCTCCGGCAGACCCTTGCGGATCTCTTTCAAGAGAGTCGGAGACCCCTGACGACCGACACACCTCTACTCCTTTACCCCCTCCCCCCTCTCCCTCAGGGTGAGGGCGACAAGCTCTACGCCACCGCTCTTGCCCTCGGTGACCCTCACCTGCTGGAGCGGGTGGCCCTTGTGACCGGTCATCCTGAGCGGGCGCTGGACTCCGAGGACCCACATAGGGCGATGATGGCGGCAGCCCTCGTGGGAGACACAGTGCGCCTGTGTCGGCTGATCAAGACCAACCCCGATGCAGCGATGGCATACTCTCTGGCTCACCTCCGGGGCGATACACTGGCTGCACAGAGACACCTTGAGCAGGTGCTGGAGGGGAAAAGGTACCCCGCTGAGACCAAGCGTCTCGCTGCCTGGGCGCTCGCCACCTATCCCTCCCGGAGGGTGGAGGCGATCGACAGGCTGATCGCCATGCGAGAGCTGGGTCCGCTGAGGGAGTGGGCGGAGGTGCTGCGCAATGGGGACCTTACTGCCGACTACTTTCGGCTCCATACCCCTATCATCCTCTCGACTCTCCCGCGTGGGTCTCTCATGGAGCGGATGCTGCTCGCAGACCTGCGAGAGAGACTCTGGTCCCTCAACCTCTGGCCCGAGGCGCTCCAGGTGCAGAAGCGACTGGCAGACGATCGCCACACCGAGATACTGAGGTGCGAGAGAGAGATCGCGCTCCTCGAGACCTACGAGCATCCCGCTCGGGAGCAGGCGGAGACGGGGGGTGCCACGATCGAGGGGCAGAGCTTTGTGGAGCGATTTGGCCCGGTACGTAATGTCAATAACTGGGCGATGAACTATGGTGGCTACAGCGGTATCACCGCCTCCCGTCGTCTCACACCCCACGAGTACCTCCGGCTCCACGCCCGGATCACCGCTCTCTTACGCCCCGAAACGGGTAAGTAAGAGCAGCGGAAGGGCTTAGAGCAGGGGTGACGCACCTGAGTGGCAGAGAAGTCAATTAAATGGGTCATCCCCGAGAGAGAAAATGGCCGAAAACCCCAAAATTGTAAGGTAGAGATGACACGTTGTACAATCAATTCAAAAAACCTTTGTATGTTTGTACTCAGAGGTATATATTTCCCTTGATTTTTTTCGGCTTCTGCGGTCTTTTTGGTCGTAAAGGGCTCATATACAGACCTTCACAGATTTGACCCTCGCAGACCATATTCCATTAAACAAGGATTAAGATACATTATGGCAAATGTAAACAAACTCCGAGAGGATAACGACTCCAGGATTAAGAATTTTTTGCAGACTACTGCAAGAATATCAGCAATAGCATTCTCTAAGCCGGAGAAAGGTGAGGTCTACACCTTCATTGGGGTTGAGGATGTGGACCTCCCTAATCGTTCAGAGCCTTATACGGCTCTAAAAGCAAAGAAACGTGATGGTACAGCCATCACATTTTGGCCTAGCTGGTTGTTCTCATCCATTGAGGACACAGAGGGCAACCGTCACACCGCTACTCTTGATGGGGAGCCTACCTGGAAGTGGGAGATAGATGACGATTTCCCCTCTGCAATACGCTGCGCAGAGGTTGAGGAGTTCACCGCTGAGCGCAGAGTTTACACCAATGGAGTAGTCACGGGTAGAGCCGAGAAAACTTGTGCCGTTTACCACTGGGAATCTGTAGAGTAGCTCGCAGATTATATTCCTTTAAAACAAGGATTAAGATTAGGTTTTGATTAACCAAGAGGGCCAGAAGGTCCTCGCAGCAGAGGCGGTGCATTTGAGCGGCAGAGAAGCCACTCCATCCATTAATGAAGCGTGTGGAACGAAGCACCCCTTGCGGGTGCCCGCTTCATAGCCACGAGGTCGAGGGGCGTAGCCCCGAAGACCCGTGGATCAGCCATTACAAGCGATCCCACGACCCCGGTAGGGTGTCGCACTGATTGCCTGACCGGTAAGTGCGACACCCTGGCGGGGTCGTAGGTTAATAAAAGGCATCCTTTCCCCGCGGTCTTCGGCACTTCGTGCCTCGACACGCGGGCTAAAAAACGATGATCCCTCCGGGGCTTCGCCCCTGCGGGATCGGCAGGTGGGAGCATCAGGAGATGGATCAGTCAACGGAAAAGCACAGAGATAGGGATTGTCACTTCTTTGCTGCGAACTCAAATGCGTCACCACTGGGAGATAAGCACTGCTTAGGGACGAAGAAGAGCAAAAAAAAGGAGGGCTGCACTCATAACGGGTGCAGCCCTCCTTGATTAGTGGGTCTATGTGTGGACTTTACTCCACGTCTGTTGCCTCGGGCTTGGTCTCAGGCTCCTCAGCCGGGGTCTCGGACTTGCTGTCGTCGGACTGCTCGTCCTCGGGCTTCTTGGCCTCCTCCTTGATCTCGCCTACACGATCCTGGTACTGAGAGATCTTGGCCTTGACCTCGTCTATCTGCTGCTGGACGTGCTTGACCATAGGGTTGCTGGGGTCTCCGGAGAAGAAGCTGAAGTTGGTCTCCAGCTGCAGTAGCTCGTCCTCCAGCTTGGAGATGCCGTGCTTCACATTCTTCTGCTCGTCCTTGAGGTCGTCCTTGGAGAGCTTAGAGAGGTCTTTGTCGAGATTGACCTTGGAGAACTTTGGCTCCCTCTGGCGGTCGTCACGACGGTCACCGCGACGGGAGTTTCCGCCCCCTCCTCGGCGATCTCTATTGCCTCCCTCACGGCGGTTGCCACGGCGTCCGCCCTGGCCGGTGAGGATGCGCATGGCGCCGAAGTAGCGATTGAGGACATCGTCCTTCTCGTCATTGGGGACCGGGCCGATGGAGCGCCACTCCTGCTCGAGCGCTTTCACCTCATCGGCTGTGGAGGGGTCGTTGCGGCGGTCGAGGAGTGCCTCGAGGCGGTCTACGACATCGTACTTAGCCTGGAGGTTTTCCTTGCGGTCGGCATTGCGCTGCTTGTGCAGCTCTGACTTGCGCTCAAAGAACTTGTCGCAGGCTGACCGGAAGCGCTTCCAGAGGCGCTGCGCCTCAGCCACCTGGGTACCGAAGCGGGAGTTCTCCGTCCACTCTCTCTGCATCGCCTTGAGCTTATCTGTGGTGGCACTCCACTCCTCGCTGTCCTGCAGAGCCTCAGCCTCATCGACCAGCTCGCGGAGTCGCTCAAGCTTGGGCGAGATCTCGGCGGAGAGGTCCTTGAGGAAGGCCTTGCGCCGCATGAAGAACTCGTCCCTCACCATATCGTACCGGCTGCGGAGATCGATGAAGAGATCCTTAGGCACCCGGCCGATGGACATCCACTGGGTGTGGATCTTGCGCAGCTCATTCTCGTAGCGGCGCCAGCCCTGACGGCTGTCGGGTAGGGTGACGAGCATCTTCTCGAGATTGTCGACCAGCACCTTCTTTTTCTCATAATTGGCCTTCTCGTCCTCGTGGATGGCCTTGAAGTGGTCGTCGTGACGCTTGTAGACCACCTGCTGGGCGTCCTTGAAGTCCCTCCAGAGGCTGTCCTTAAACTCCGGTGCCACGGGACCTACCTCCTTCCACTCATCGAGGAGGCCCTTCATCTTGCGGAAGGCCTTGACGGCGTCCTTGTCGTCAGCGAGCGCCTTCGCCTTGGCGATGATCGCCTCCTTGGTGGCGCGGTTGTCGGCGTAGTCCTGGATGCGCTCTCCCTCGCCGACCTCCTTCTCCTCGTAGAAGCGGTCCAGGAGACCGGAGTACTCGTCCATCAGGGCATTGCGGTCATTGTCCGGCACGCGACCCACCTCGCTCCAGGAGTGGCGGATATTGAAAAACTCGTTGCGGAGGGTGATCGGATTCATCGTATTCGTCGGGCTGAGCAGGTCCCTCAGGCGCTCCACCAGCTGGCGCTTGGCGGCTAAGTTGGCCTCGCGCTCTGTCCGCTCCTGCTCGCGCTGCTCGCTGCGGAGCTTCTGGACGCGGGTCTTGAGATTGATGAAGCGGACTACCGACTCATCCTCAGGGGTTGCCTCAGTGCTCTCCGTCTCGGCACTCTCCTCATCGGCGGGCTTGGTGGTGACACTGCCCTTGGGCATCATCTGGCGCTCGAGACGACGCATGTCGCGCTGACTCGGGATGGTGCCCTCCTCGACCATCGCATTGATGGCCTCATAGAGCTCGTCACCGCTGAGCTTGGAGAGGTCGGCGTGTGGCGTCTTCGCCTGCTCGTCGCTCTCCTCGGACTCTTCTTCCTCCTCCTCCTCTTCGCCGTCCTCAGCGGTGGGAGTCTCCTGCGGCTCCTCGGGGGTGACGTCCTTCTCCTCCGTTGCTGGTCTTCTGCTCCTCCACCTCCTGGGGAGCGGTATTCATGTCTGTGGGATTCAAGTCCATGGCTCAAATATACTTTAGATAGATTATTGCTGGCTGGTCAAGCTACAGCCCGATCAGCCCCCTAAGGTACTTATTTTACAGGATTTCCACCACCTTTCCGGAGCGATCAGGTCACAGCGCTCGCCCCTTGGATTACTTCCGTAAATATTGTACCTTTGCAGACATAAGCGAGGTCGATAGACCTGCGCTATGGCTCGGTAGCTCAACTGAATAGAGCATCTGACTACGGATCAGAAGGTTATAGGTTTGAATCCTATCCGAGTCACTTCCAGATGGTCGCCCAGACTGTCTCGGGGTGTGAGCAATCATACTTCGGCTCGGTAGCTCAACTGAATAGAGCATCTGACTACGGATCAGAAGGTTATAGGTTTGAATCCTATCCGAGTCACTTTTTGCGTATTTTTTTGTTAAACATCAATTTGGATGCCTCCGGTTGTGATAATCGGGGGCTTCATCTTTATATACTCTCTCCATAGAGAAGTACTCTATCGTGAGAGGCAAAAACAAAGAGGGGCTGTGTCGCACGTGGCGGCACAGCCCCTCTCCTATGGATGAGGTAGAGTATTACTTCTTAGCTGCCGGGGTGGTACCTCTGGGGAAGAAGATGCCTGCTGGGAAGCGGGTAAGGTTCTCCCAGCGATTGAGCAGCACAGCCTTGTCACCCGTCATATCGAAGCGATAGATGGTATTGGTCTTGTAGAGAGGCCCAAATCCCATCAGGGTATTCATATAGACGTGTCCCGTGGTCGGATTGACCTGGACAGTGTTGTAGGTCTGGGTATGCTCTGGATTGAGGGTCTCCTTGACATCCACCATCAGCTTAGACTCTCCGGTGGAGAAGAGGTGGCGGTAGACCTTCTGGCCCAGTGAGCTATAGTAGATCGTGTCGCCCTTAGCGGAGATGCCGGGTGCAGCGGCAAAGGTCATAGCGAGCAGATCGCCTCCATTCTCCTTAGTGATCTCATTCACCTTCTCGACCTCGTAGGTCTTGGTATTCACGAGACGGATCTTACCGATGCCCTTCTCAAGGTTGGAGACATAGAGGTGGTCGTCGTCGGCATTGATGACGCCGGAGATGTTGCCGCCATACTTCACCTCGTGGACGATGGTGTTGCTCTCAGGGTCGATCACCTTGAGGTAGCTGTTCTTCGAGAAGAAGACCTTGCCATTGCTGACCGCCATGGTGTTCTTCCGGGCGCCTCGGGAGCCTTCAATAAACTTCAGTGTGTTGGCGGAGTAGGCAGTATTGAAGAACCAGATACCCTTATTGTCGCGGATGTAGATCTTGTAGCCATCCACTACGGCGAGGTGGGTAGGCCAGTCGAGCTCCTTCTCCTTAAAGGGATAGTTCCCGATCTTGCGTAGGGTCTTGGTGTCAAAGATGGTCAGCTGTCCATCCGTGTCGGGGTTCCTATTCTGTGAGATGACGAAGTACTTGCCCCCGCTCTCAAACATATCCTGCGAGCATGCACCGGGTGCGCGACCATTGATGCTCTCATAGACATAAGGCGTGGCACTGGTGCGCGGCGAGATATAGATGAGTGAGCTCATCTCGGATGGGGTGCTCCAGACGCTGCCTTCGTTGAGGATAAAAGTCCCTCGCAGATCACTGTAGTCATTGAGAGTGAGGGATACAAGGCTTCTGAAGACCTGCCCCCTTTGGTCGACTCCGGAGACCATCACCTTGGCCGGTCCGCTGGTGCAGACAACAGGTGCAATGATGGTAAGCTCGCTCTTCTCTTCATCGTAGTTGACATTCCATGCAGAGTTGGATGTGGTGCCGACGATGTCTTTCAGCTCCTTACTCTCCACCTTCACCCGGATGGTGTCTCCCGGGTAGGCATCCATCATGGTTTGCCCGTTATCGAGAGTGAGGCTGATGGAGGACTTGGTCGTCTCCTGTGTCGGCGCATCATCGTCCAGCGCACACCCGAAGAGTGCAACACTGAGTGACGCAAGGAGGATTGCCCTCCATGTAAGTGTCATTTTGTTCATGGTTGTTGGATTGAGTTATGTTGATTGTAGTTCATTTCTTATCGGGAAGGGGTGCAGGGACAAACTTATTGCCGTGAGGTCTGCCCACGCGGCTGTCCATTCCGTCTTGGAAGGACCAGCCGTCCCAGCAGCCGTCCACAAGGTAGCGGAGGCTATATACAAGCTGAGAGTAGGAGAAGCTGTCGAGACGGTTATCCTTGACGTAGTAGACCCAGTAGCCATTCTTGTACCAACCCTCCTTCCAGTGTCCTGACTCGTCTCCAAACTTATACTTGTCGGCATCCTTGGCGTTCTCTACGAAGGTAATGCCATTGCCGTCGTTGGAGAGCTTTTGACCATCGAGGATGATCGGAGCGCGCGGGGTGGTGGGGGTGAATTGGTATCCCATACCGAAGATTACATCGAGTCCGCCAAAGGCTTTGCCGAGAAGCAGACTCAGACGAGGGTCTGCCTTGACGACCGCCTGGACCATATCGTACCCTGTCTTATCTCCATCGAAGCGGTAGCCCCATACCATGGCATCGGGCTGCTTGTCATCGTGCCACTCGATGACAAGGGCTGCTCTCTTCTCGCCCTCTCCGACCCAGAACTCGATATCGTTCATCGTGAAGAGCGGATCTCCCCCCTCAGAGATGTCCGCCTCCTCTACCACCGGCTCGTCGCTGATCTCCAGCGTACCGTCCTCCTTCATCCCGAGGTAGGAGAGGGCGAGGGACTGGGTAAGATCGGCGGGGGCCGTACCCTCTGAGATCACTTCCTTCCCCTCCTCTGTGAGGGAGGAGAGGCGGAATGTCGGCTTAGACAGCGTCTCCGAGGGAAGCCAGACGAGATAAGTGGCCACAATGTCCGGACTGAGCTTCTCCTCCTTGCTGAGTGTAAAGGTGGGGGTGGTGTCGCTCTTTGTCCCCTTCACTTCACCCGTGATGGGATCATAGACGGCATCCGCATCGAAGAGGGTGCCGTCAGCGGACTTCAGGCTGAGGGTGTTGAGTGCGACAGCCTCGTCTGTACCGTTGTGGAACTGTAGGAAGAGGAGCTTCCCCTTCGGCTCGAGCTTGACGGCACTGACCCCGTCCTCGTCAGGAGTGATGGTGACCGGTCGGAAAAAGAGCGGCTGGTGGATCTCCTTGAGGAGGTCATAGGGAAGCAACCCCCCAAAGCCCTTGGGCTTGATAGCCTGTCCTCCCCCGACAGGGATAGTCTGTGGTGCCACCGCTCTGGTACCCTCGCTCCGGACAACGGATCCGGTCACAGAGATCGGTCGTGAGATGTCAAAGCGGTCGTGGGGTATGGTCACGTCGAAGCGTACCTTGTCCCCCTCACCGGGGATGGCTTCCGGTCTGAGCGTCAGGGGCAGGCTTTTCTTCCCCTGCTGCGTGATGAGGAGGTGGAGGGAGAGCTCCTTATTCCAGTAGTAGGCCATAGAGCCCTTTACTCCCTCTAGGGAGAGGGGAGCCGGCATACTGACCTCGATCGAGATCTTTTGGTCGACGGGTGTGGGCTCGTCCTCCCCCTTACATCCTGCCAGTCCGATAAAGAATATCGGCAGGCAGATGAGTAGCCTGTGTAGAGAAATCTTATTCATAAGTATTGTGTCAAAACCTGACGATGAGAGAGCCGAGTATATTACGCCGAGGCATCGGGTAATACTGGGTCGACTCGTAGTAAGTATTGAAGAGGTTGTCCACCCTCACCTGAGGAGAGAGGATTACCTTATTACCGAGGGCGATGGTGTATCCCGCCTGTAGGTTGCAGACGTTATAGGGATAGGTGAAGTAGGACTGATCCGTGGTGATGAAGCGGACTCCGACGTAGGTGGTCTGGAAATTGACGAACGCCTGCTTGTAGTCCAGCGAGAGACGGATGCTCCACTTCTGCTTGGGGACATAGGGGATCTGCTTGAGGAGCGAGCCGTCGTCCTTGTGCTGCTTTGTCCGGGTATGAGAGTCGGTATAGGTGTAATTAAAGGTCACCGAGCCACGCAAGTCCTTGCGTGTGTAAGAGAGTCGGCTCATCAACTCTACGCCGGCAGAGAGGACGTTCCGCTTGTTTTGAGGGGTCCAGAGCCACTGATTGGATGAGCTGCCTCTGCCTCTCGCACTCTCGTCTGTCGGGAGCCAGAGGATCCAATTGTCGATCAGCATCAGGTAGGGCGCCACTTCGGACTTGAGGCTCCACCCTTTTCCAAAGGGCAGGTCAAGCGAGAGTGTGGCATCAAAGGAGGTTCCCCGCTCAGGCAGGACGTCAGGATTACCGCCCGGGCGCCAGTAGAGCTCATTGAGACTGGGAAATCGGTAGTTGTATGCCACACTACTGCGGACATTGAACCTATTGGGCACCACACTGCCTATCACCCCGATGGAGTAGGTGCAGACCGGCCTCCTCCAGTCATTCGTCTCCAGCATCAACCGGAGGTCGGTGAGCCAGTGGTCGGCAAACTGCCACCGCACGGAGTTGTGCCAAGAGAGGATGTTGCGGTACTCCTTGACGGGGGGCTCCAGATCCGGGATCTTGTACTCAATGTCATCGATGGTGTACTTACTTGGATCCAGATCCCTGTAGCTCTCCGCCTTGGCCATGTCGTGCTGGTAGGTGAGCGTTGTATTGAGGAGGACCTCCTCGGTGAGGCGGTGGGAGAAGTCGCCACTCAGACTCCACGTATGGCTGGCATTGGTATTCCCATAGGGGTCAAAGTGGGTGGTGGAGAACCACTTGTCGTACCGCAGCTGATAGAAAATGTAAGCCCCCTTGACGGCCAGCTGAGACTTAGAGCCAAAGTGCCTGTCCCACCCTGCGTAGGCGCGGAAGTTTTGCTCCCTCTGTCGCTCGTGGGATGTCGCCTCCACACCAAGTGGCTGGGGAAGCATCCTATTGCCGTACTGATACCAGACGGCTGTCGAGAGGCGGGACTCCGGTGAAAATCGATAGTGCAGATCCTGCATCGCTGAGGCCATACTATACTCGGCATCGACCCTCTGCTCGAGGAAGTGCTCATTGGAGGTGACCTTATTGAGGTAGGAGAAGTTGTTGTCAGAGTGCTGGAAGTATGCCCTCGTCTTCATCGAGAGACGATTGGTGCCGTATCGCATCGCCCCCTTGACTGTGTAGGTATTGTAGGATCCGTACTCCGCGGAGAGGTCTGTCACTGTGCGACCATCCCAGACCGGTATATTGGAGACGTTGACACTGCCCCCAACCGCTCCGGTGCCACTCTTCACATCATTGCTTCCGTAGACCAGGGAGACCTTGTCAGCGAAGAAGACCGGCATCTGAGAGAAGTCAAAGATCCCTGCCATGACGGGGGTAATATTGACACCATTCCAGTTTACTCGTGTCTGTGACGGGCTTGCACCTCGGAAAGAAGCGGTCGCCAGCGCACCAAGTCCCATACTCTTGACATTGATCGAGGTTTGCTCGATCAGCAGATCTGCGAGGCTCCTAGACTGGAAAACTTCAAGGATCGGAGCAGGGATAGTCTGTGTCTTTGCCCCTATGTTGACCTCTTTCTCCTTGGTGATATACTTTTCTGTGACGAAGAGGGTCTGAAGCGTGTAGCTCCGGGCGATGCTATCCTCCTCGTGGACATCTTGGGCGGTGGCGGGGATGGTGGGGAGGAAGAGCCCAAGCATCACCATTGCCGATAGAGCTTGCTTATTCATTAGTCTTGAGGAAAAATGATCATTCGGGGATATACACCCACTTTATAGCTCTTCACTTCCGAGGTCTCTCTCGAGAAGACACGCACATAGCCTCGCTGTGCCGTGTAGTCGAGGCAGTCGCAGATGCACACCTCGCCCTTGGGAGACACACCCATACCATACATCATACTGACGCCGGGGAGCTCGAGGTACTTCTCTACTTTGCCGGTTTTTACATTGAGGGTGTAGACGGTCTGTACGGGGTTAGAGTCCTTTCTGTCCTTCCCATCCTTTGTAGCCACCATAAGGTTGAAATAGATCAGTGTCTTTGTGGGATCCATGTCGACACGATTGTAATTGGGCATCCCGACGATATCACCGCTCTTGATGTCGGATAGGACATAGGGTATCTCCACTTTCTTGATCACGCGCTCCAAGGCAGGATCAATACAATTCAGTGTCAGGCTCTTCTGATCTCGTGCCAGCCTCGGGGTGGTGACTACCCAAAGGTGGTCGTCGGCATCAACCTGCATCTTACAGGTCTTCGTCAGCTCACCCACCACGACATCCTCCATAAGGCGCATATTGCGGATACTGTAGTCATCACAGTCAAATACAGCCAGCCCGCGATTGAGATAAGCCCCGAAGACCTTGCCTCCGACGGAGGTGATCTTCTCGATGCTGGTAGACTTGAGTGGCAGCTTGATGTACTCCAGCTCCTTGTAGGGTGGCTTGGTGCGGATGGTTACGATCTGCCCGTAGAGGTCGGAAACCATCGCTGTAGAGTCGGAAAGGGGGGCAATGAAGCGAGGAGAGCCCGACTCCTTGTAGCGAATGCAACCGACGCTCTTGAAAGTCTTCTTATCCAGCACCTCGACGCGACGGGAGTTATTGACGGCAACAAAGTAGTAGCCGTTAATCTCCGTGACAGACTGTGCAACATCTCCGAGGGGTCGGTCATTGACCCAGCGGAAGACGTCGAAGTAGGTCTTCCCATCGGCATAGATCACCGAGAGGGCAGCGGTATTGGTGGTGAAGAGTCCCTCATTCACCACGATCATCACCGCCTTATTGCCGTCCTCGCCCTCGAAGGAGGGGAGCTCCGGGATCTTGTCGCAGGCGCACACCACCGAGAGCAGTGCCGCCAGCAATCCCATTGCTTGTACTCGTATCCTCATATCTCTCTACAACTGTCGTGATCACCGGGAGAGAGGGTAGGATGATGAATAGCAGGCGCAGCGATGGCGTAGATCCGATATGGGTCGGTTGATTGCGACTCAAGCATGGCTCCTTTCCCCCGGAAGCACTTTACTCTAAAGACTATGGCAGGTCTTCCGGCTTGCTCCCTCCCCTCGCATCCTTCCCGTTGCCTGTAGGGCAACAGTGGCGAGTAGAGTGTGAGGGGAGTTCTCTGTGGAGCTTACGGCAGCGGGTCTGCCCAGGTCTTGCACCTGGTTCCCTTTTCATCCTCCTCTGTCCGGTGAGCCCGAGCGGGAGGACACCATAAGTCAGTACGGAAACAAAGTTAACTATTATCGTCTGCCTTTCCAAAAAGCAGGGGTGACCAATAGTGTCCTAAACGTTTTGCAGGGTAAGACAGGGGGCAGAGCCCTGAAGCGGGTGGAGTGCAAAATACCTTGCGATAGGTATGGGAGCAAAGGCAATAATTGTGGACTTTTGTGGGGTAATAACTTATAGAGTACTTAGAGTGATGATAGAGAAGAAACAAATCAATGTAGGAGCAGTGGAGGAGACTCTTTTTATTCCATTGCTGATGCGCTGGAAGGATGCAGAATCGCCCAAGCCGATACTCGGGGATCGTGTAGCCCTTGATATTGCCCAACAAATGGACTTCAATTGGGAGAAGTATGGGGGATGGAATAAGATGAGCTATTATGGTTGCCTTGTTCGGGCCAAGTATTGTGATCAGGAGGTGGTGACGCTAGCGAAGGCACCGGTGCCCGATACACTCCTCTTGGTGAATGCAGGGTGTGGCTTAGATACTAGGTGGCATAGGACCATTCAGACCCTTTCGAGCTATCGGCGAATCGATCTTGATCTAGAGCCTGTAATCTCCTTGAGGAATGAGGTGATGCCACCGCTCGATGGCGTGCAGAGCTTGGCGGGGGATCTTACTTCGCCCAACTTTATTACAGAGCTCCAAAGCCTCACGACGGCTGAGACGCAGGTGATATTGGTGATAGAGGGGGTCTTGATGTATTTCACAGATAGGGAGATTCGGGAGCTGATGGATAGGCTTTATGGGGCTTTTGGAGATCGACTCCTTATCGTCTGTGATATGCTCAATAGCACAGTGGTGAAGCATCAGAAGCAGCACGATACTATACGTCATTCGGAAGCTTGCTTTAGGTCGGGATATGATAGTATTGCAGAAGTGGAGGGCTTGCATCCTCACCTGCGTGTGTTGCATCGTCGGTCTGTGCTGGATATGATGAAGCCCTATACCTTCATCGCTCGTATAGGTGCACTTATCCCATCGCTCCGCTGGAATACTACTATTTACACGCTGGACTTCAAGAAGGCCTGAGTGGCCTTTGGCTCTACTCTCCTACCCATACGAGCTAAATATGCTAGATTATTAGCTTAAGTAGATATTTCTAAAGTATAGCGAGTAGACGTCACACTATTGAGGGGTGACGCATTTGAGCCTTACAGAAGCCACGCAACTCATCCTGAAGAATAAGAAACGAAGCACCCTCAAGGGTGTCGCACCATCAAGCCTTCCCACGGAGTGCGCTATCCCCTGCCCGATCAGCCCGCTCCTCAGAGAAATCTCTAATACCGATATTAGAGATTTCTAATACCGATATTAGTGACGCCTAATACCGATAAAAGAATTCACTAATATCGGTATTAGATCGAGCACCTATCCATCGGGCATGGGACACCCCTCCCTTACGGGCTCCACAGCAAGGGAAATAGATAGTGGATGAGGTAGTAGTTAGAGCCTTTGTAAACTTTAGTCACCACCCACCCCGCCAGTCCACCTACTCAGTTTCCTCCCCCCCCCTCCCGGCTCATCAGACTCAGGGGTGACGCATTTGAGCCGTACTGCAAAGAAGTGATAATCCCTTTCGCTGTGCAATCCAGCCTGCCGATCCCGCAGGGGCGAAGCCCCGGAGGGATCGTCGGCTTTTAGACCGGTGGTCGAGGCACGAAGTGCCGATGACCCCGGGAAAGAAGACCACGGGAAAGATATACGACCCCGGCAGGGTGTCGCACTCCCCGGGCAAGCTTGATAGTGCGACACCCTGCCGGGGTCGTGGGAATTTTTTCCCGTCGATCTATCCCGGGGTCTTCGTCGGGGCATGCGCCCCTCCTCGACACCCGGGCGAAACACCGAGCACCCCTGCCGGGGTGCCTCGTTCCCCACTCTTCACAATGAGTTGAATAACTTATGTAAAGCTCAAATGCGTCACCCCTGCATCAGACTGCGAGCCGGACCTATTGTGTTCGACAAGCATTATCTTTGGCATACATACTTTTTCCATAGATTAAGTTTATTGATAGAGATGACGCATTCGAATGAGGAACTGAGAGTGAGGGCGAAGGGAGTGTGCTTACGCACATGACCAAGCCCGAATCTCGAAAGTGACGCCGCAGATGGGGTATTATGCAAAGGTCTCATGCAGTGTAAAACGCTCTTCCTCCTGCCCTTTGACCATGTCCGGTATGTGTAAAGAAAAAAGGGTGTGCCGGACTCAGTGTCCGACACACCCCTCACGGGCTGATGTTACAAGCGCCTTAATTATTCTTTGGGCATCTCCAGGGGCTTGTCGCTATTCTTCCACTCCTCCACAGTTACAGTGAACTTGACGACCTGGTTGCTCAGGATCGGAGTGCCCGGCTTGGCCGGACTGACGGGATTGTCAGAGATCTCCAACCCGGTGGCCGGAGTAAAGCCTGAGGGCTTATCCCCCTCGGGATCTTGGTATCCTGCGCCATCCTTAAAGTCAAGCGTGATCACATACTTCTTGCCGGGCTCCAGACCGTCTGCGATCTCCAGGGGCGTAGCGGCCCATGCATACTTGCCATCGGTGGGGTAAATGTTCACGCCCTCCTTGGTGGTGATGTTAAGCAGCACGGAGAGATATACGCCCTCGTTGTCTTTCCCATCGGTGCGGTGCTTTGCCGCATCCCACTTGGTCAGTGTCTGTGGGATGAGCATAAAGTTGCCGCCCTTACCCATCAGGGAGACAGCGGTGGCGGACAGTTCCTGAGCCCCTTCCATGGCGGCAGCAAAGGTCTCCTTGTCGGTGCCAAGCGCGTAGCCACTCAGAGTGGTTGTGCTCTTGGTGTCGACAGGGTACGTAAAGGTCGCTTTCTTCACGATCCGACCAATCTTTACCCCGGCCACCTTGATCTTATAGTCAGGTGTGGTACTGCTGTTGACCGCCTTTACCTCTACCTGGGAGAGTACGTGCTTGAAGTTCAGTGGCATGCCATTGGTGCCATGGGCGGTACTATTGCCCTTGTCGCGAGCAACGATCACGTCAGTCTGCTTGGCGACTTCCGTCGGCGTGGTCAGCTCAAGCTTAGAGCCGGTCTGACTGATCGTTGGTGTCGCATAGTCTCCGAGATTGGCATAAGCGACAAAGTCCAGCTCAAAGCCCGGCCACAGGATGTCACCGCTCTCGGGAGCCCACAGACCACCTGCAGCCTCCTTCTTGACGGTCTTTTTGGCAAAGAAGATCGCACCGTTGCCAAAGGCTGATACGGTAAAGCCTGTCTCCTCCAGGGCGTTCAGGTCAAACTCCCCGGCACGGAGGCTGTTGGTGACAAAGGGGGTGAATGCGATCTTCCCGCATCCGCCCGCCGGCTCAGGTACCTCCGTTACCTTGCTGCACGAGGTAAGCGCCAGGGTTGCGACGGTGGCAAGCACTGCCCATGTCATTACTCTTTTCATATTCTCAGTTATGCTTTATGTGTTGATTGTTATTGTACTGTTTGTTTTGCGCCCCCCCATAGATCCTACATATCTATGGTCACGTGCACCCTCTCCCAGCTCTCCACTGTGACATCAAGTCCACCGTGTGCCGACTCCTCCGTCCGAGGCAGCTCAAGCTCCTTGTCCAGTGTGATGTAGACTACAGGATTTCCCCTCTGGCTCTCCACCTGATCCGTCACATCAAAGTCGCGGGTGTAGCCTTTTCCGTTGGTCATCACGATATAGAGCGTTAGCTCCTGCTGTCCGCCGTCTGCCTTGGGGGTCAGCTCGTAGACGATCAGGTCTCCCGACACCTCATGGTCGTCCCACTTCATCACCACAGGGTGATGGACACTCCCCTTAGACCATTCATCGATACCGATAAGGTAACCGGGTACTGCGCCACCCATACTTGCCGAGATGCCATGCACCCCCTCCAAGCCCCGGACATTGGTCAGCCGTATCCTCACCTCCCGATAGCGTGGTTCCATTCCTATGGTGATCACTTGTCGGGGCGTGCCATCGGCTTGTGGAGTGATCCGTGTCTCCGTCACCCGACCTGCATAGAAGGGCTCCGGCTGTAGTCGGAAGGTCTTTCCCTCATCCCAGGATGGAGGCCCCTGTGCGAGGAGGGCTCCGGTAAGTGGGTTGCTGTTGCGGGTAAAGCTCTCCAGTGTCTCGTACCGCTCCTCGCCCCGGTGCTGCAGGATGGCGGAGGAGTTGTTGAATGCTGCGACTCTGTAGCGTCCTTCGCGTAGCGAGATCGTCCCACCGGCAGGGTCCTTGAAGTCCCGTCTCACCGGAGATGATCCGTTGTCCAGGGGGTAAAAGTAGGTAGTCATACCTGCCACGTGGGGATCCTGTACTCGGGACCAGTCAAAGCGAACCTCCACCTCCACTGCCTTGGAGTAGCAGAGCTCCTTGTGTCGGCATTGGACACAGAGGAGAGAAAGCAGGAGCAGCAGGATATATCTCAGTCCTTTCACCATAATCTATAGACAAGAGTGAGAGAGAGCTTGGTCGGTCCGACGAAGTCTATCTGCCTTGTTGCCTTCCACGGGAAGCAGCCGTTGGTCTGCTTCCCATACTCCTTGAAGACACCATGGAGATAGCCTATGCCAACCGTTGCTTCAAGCGTCCATTGCCCCCCGAGGGTCCATCCATACCCATACGCCACGCCTACACCATAGTGGGGACGGTCGCCCAAGATCCCCCGTCCTCCTACCTGGAAGTCGTAGTCAAAGAGCTGCCCGTAGAGGCCAATGTGGTGCCCTCGTCCTCCCTGCTCCCTCTGACCGAGCCAGTACTTCACCTCCGTCTCCAGTCCTTGTAGACGCCAGAAGAAGTTTGCCTGGGGACTCGCCCACCACGCTCCGTAGCCGGTGAGCTCCCAGCTCCAGCGCTCTCCTATGAAAGCCTCCACCCCCAGGTTAGGCACCAGTGCTACGTCCGCCAAGGCATTGCTGCGCAAGGATAGCCAGCCCCTCCCCTCCTCAGGGGCGGGCTCAGAAGGCGGCACCACCGGCTCTGCCGTGAGGGGCATCGCGCATAGGGATAGCACGGCGATCAATACGCCTTTATGCCAAGAGCTTAGGTAGACTCTGCTCATCTTTGTTTTTCTAAGTCGGACACTGCTCCTCTCGCGGATGGCACTCAAGGCTCTTTGATCTCAAAGGCGGGGAACTTTCCTCTGCCGACTTTGACATTCCCCTTGAGCGTCTGACGCACCCACGTCTCAAAGTAGTGCCCTCCCTCCTTGAAGTAACTCTCGTACTGAGTCTCTCCGCAGAGGTGGGTGAGCATCCACGCTGTGATGACAGGCATGGCCACGGGGTAATACTTAGAGTCTCTGCCGGACTCATTCATCCAGTCTGTGTGATGGGTTCCCTTGAGGGAGAAAAAAACCCGCTTGTTCGTCTTCAGCGTCTGATAAAACTCATAGCCACCGATTGGTTCATTCGTGGGATCTTGCTCAGCCGAGATGATCAGCGTGGCATTGGGCGTGGCGGAGATATCGCAGCCCAGCTTATCCTTCCCTCCCGCAACGGGGTCCGAAATGATGGGATCGGTAGTGCCGTGGTAGGGCATCATACTCACGACGGTCTTGATCTTACCCCGCAGCCCGTTGGGCTTCTCCATCGCTGCGCTGTGCAGGACGCCGGCAGCGCCCATGGAGTGTCCAATTAGCCCAATCTTCTCAAAGTCTACTCTATCATATATCTTGGACCCGGGACGGCGATTTTCGCCCTCAAGTAGAGTGTAGGCCGCAATGAGACCATCCAGCCACTGGAAGGGCTGATTTTGATCCACCGCCGTATAGTTAAGTACCAGCATCCCGTGTGAGGCAAGGAGCTTTGCCGTCGGCTGCATCTGCTCCTTAGTGCCACTCCACCCATGTATGACGATCACCACAGGGAGCTTGCCCTGCTTCCCTACCGGCATATAGAGATTAGGCGTGTTGCTCATATACTCTTCATCAAGGGAGTAGACCGGGTCAGCGATGTCCTCGATAGTGTACTTGCCGGTTCGCCACCAATTCTCCTGCAGCTCCTGTCCGTAGAGTGGTGTCAGTCCCCCAAGTGTGAGGAGCGTGCCGAGGAGTAGGGCTACGATAGTATTGTGTCTCATATCTCTCTTGCTTAGTTGCTTGCTACTACATTGCGTACGACTCGGAAGCCGATCAGCTTATTCGTCCGATCCGGTAGGTGCTTCTTGCGGTAATCCACGTTGAGGAACTTCTTATCGGAGTGGAAGCTCCCGCCCTTCAGCACCTTGTACGTGCCGGTTTCGGGACCATTGTCACGCTGGTAGGTGCGGTCTCCGTACCAGTCCTCTACCCACTCCCATACGTTGCCGCTCATATCGTAGATCCCTAGTTCGTTGGGCTTCTTGCCACCCACCGGCTTGGTGCCGTACTCGGGATTGACAAAGGCATCCCACACCTTGGGATTCAGAAACGTCTGCGCTCCCAGCATCGCATTGTCTCTGTACCAGGCAAAGTCGCCAAGGCGAAGGGGCCCAATGTTTCTTTGTAGGGCTATGTTCGTGCCATTTGCTCCACTTGCAGCGGTAGCTGTCCATATCCACTCCGCCTCGGTGGGGAGGCGGTAGCCATTGGCATTGGGGTCACGTGTCACCTGCTCCGGAGTGTCACCATTGATGGCATAGACCGCGGTGAGACCATCCTTTTCGCTGAGTTTGTTGCAGTAGTGTACCGCATCCATCCAGGTGACCGACTCTACCGGTCGTTGACCGGCATCGGAGCGGGTAACGCCCTTTAGGCCGTTGCCATTGAAGCGAGACTGGTCCGGATCGGAGAAGTAGGAGGGATTGCTGCCCATCACCTTGCGGTACTCCGACTGTGTGACGGGATGCTTTGCCACATAGATGTTTTGTATCTTGATCCCCTCCGGCGTAGCCCGCAGGGCACTTCGCGTGGATACGCCGCCGGCAAAGGTAAAGAACTCCGGCTTCGACCCGCCTGTGCCGGAGACAAAGAAGAGCTCGCTGCCGGTGGTCCGAGAGACCACACCTTTCGTAAGAATGGCATGCAGCTCCACATCACCCTCCAGCACGGTCTCCTTCGCCACCACTTCCGACTCTATAGTCGGATTGGCATCCTTAGTCCAGCCGACGAAGCCCCCTTTGCCATTCGCATTCTTAGGCTCCAGCTCCGGAAACTCCGGCAGGTACCCCTCCTCGGTCAGCTCCAGCAACTTATTGTCGGTCGTCCGGTCGCTCTTGAATTGGAAGCCGCTCGGCACGACCAGTGTCGCATGATAGGGCTCCAGCTTGGCTGTGAGTACGAAGTCCGGCGTGAGGGGGTGGGGGAAAGTGATCTCCTGTCCCTTGCCGTCCTCCCATCGGATAAACTTCCGTCCCGGCATCTCCACCTTGGGGATGTCGCTCTCCCGCAGCTCGGTGGCCTCCTTAGGGATAGAGAAGACCAGCTTCCGGCTGCCGTACTGCATCGTCACGGGCTTTAGCTCTATGCCCCCGGCGGAGAGGTCGCTACTCTTCTCTTCCCAAGGCTCCACCGATACGTCAAACTTGATCGGTCCGCCCAGTATCGCCTTGCCGGGCTTCTCCTCGCCTCCCCATGGCTGATCGCTTACCGCCACACCGTCCGGCAGTTTGGCAGGCAACCCATCTCCAAGGGACGGCTCCTGATAGCCCGCGCCCTTGCTGAAGTCCAGCGTCACCTGGTAGTGTACTCCGGCCTTCATCCCACCGGGTATGGAGAAGGGGATGGTCGCATACGCGTACTTCCCCTTCTCGAGCGGGTAGCACTGTGCACCGGATGGCGTGGTGAGCCTCAGTAGTACTCCTAAGTAGGTGCCCTCGTTGTCAGCGGCACCACCGATCTGCTCCTCTCTATTCCACGCCGTAAGCTCCTGCGGGATGAGCATAAAGTTGCCGGCGGCACTGTTGCCGATCTCCTGGGGCGTATCGCCCAGAGTGAGTACGCTGGCAGCGGCTGCACCGAAGCTCTTGGATCCGGGAAGATACGTATAGCCTGTCAGCTCCTCGTCTTGCTTTATCTCAGCGGGGAGGGTGAGTGTCGCCTGCGACTGTATGCGAGCGATCTTCACGCCGGCCACCTCCACATTGTAGCTCTTGTTGCTGTTCTTCGCCTGCACGGAGAGCTGCGAGAGGAGGTGCTTAAAGTAGAGCGGGACCCCGTTTGTGGCGTGGTCGGCAGCTCGCCCCGTCGTGCGTGCCACGATGATGTCCGGCTGCTTCTCCACAGCCTCAGGCGTGCTCAGCACGAGGCTCACACCGGTGTCATCCGCCGATAGCGTTCCATACTCTCCGAGACCATTGTACCCGATAAAGTCCAGCTCATAGGGGGGCCATAGGTGGGGATTTGCCGTATTCCAGATCCCCGTCCCTGTGGCCGGATCTGTGGCGGTCACCCTCTCCTCAAAGTAAAGCTGTCCTTGGCCATATGCTCGGACACTAAATCCGCTCTGTGCCAGTGTGGAGATGGTCTCCTCGGTGCCTCTCAGCTGATCACTCACAAAGGGGTGAAACTGTATCTTGTCTTGAGCCTCCGGCTCGTCTATCTCCCTCGGACTTTGACATCCGGCGAGGGATAGCACCGATAGTAGCAGCATCGCTACATGGGTCCGACTTGCGATAACTCTGTGCATTAATTTCTCTGATGTTTTTATTTTGTCTCCTCTCTGCTCCTATTAAGAGCATCAAGGGCGATAAGGTCTTGCTTTGGGGCGGGGTGGTAAAGCCGTCCATACAGACTGAGTGTTGTCTGCTCAATCTTTGCCAAAGATACTACATTTTGAGACTATTGCACGAAGGCGATCTGCTGCGTTGCTTTCGGAATTCGGTCTCGGTCACGTACGTGAGTACGCTTCCTTCGACCTCATCCTCAGCGCCTTGCATCTCGTCCTTCGTGCAAAGTCTCAGCACATTTGAAACAAATGTGCGAGAATGGCACTTCGTGCAACATTCTCTTTTATTGTAAATGAGCTTCGCAAACTACTCTTGCGTCACCCCTGCGGACCGTTTTGCCGGGGTCTTGCCAGATGGTTTATTATAACTATATTTGCAATAAGACCTTTGAAAAATGGTCTTTCGCAGAAAAAGCACCGCTTTTTCGGCAGGGACTTTGCAGAATACCTCAGATGCAAGGAGCTGAGAGTGAGGGCGAAGGGAGTGTGCTTACGCACATGACCAAGCCCGAATCTCAAAAGTGACGCCGCAGATGGGGTATTATGCAAAGGTCTCGCAATAGATACCCGACTACCAATGTCTATGACACAGGATCCCGATATATCCTTGGTACGCAAGGAGCAGCATGACCGGATGGTCCGAGCTTACGACTACCTGCGGTCGCATAACTTTGTGGAGACGACCGATGATGTGGCTCTCCGTATGGGGGTCAATAGGAGCTCCATCCGCTCGGCCCTCTCGCGCGGGGGGACCTACATGTCGGTCAATCTGATCGACGGCTTCCTCGAGGCGTTTGACGGGATCTTCTCCCGCGCCTGGCTCGTTGATGGGGAGGGGGAGATGCTTGCGGGAGGGGAGCTCTTCTCCACCTCACCGCACCCTACGCGTAGCGATCGCGTGGCTTATATCATGGAGCAGGAGGGGCTGACCTATGGCGAGATGACGAAGGAGGTGGGGCTGAGCAATGCGTCTACGCTCTTCCGCATCACCCGCTACGGACAGCGCCCACAGGATGCGACGCTGGATAAGATCCTCCGACGCTTCCCCCGCTACCGGAGGGAGTGGCTCTATGCCGGCATAGAGCCGATGCTCAGCGCTCAGGAGCAGACTGAGGAGGCGACAGCGAGCCCGATGGAGATCCTCGATGAGGAGGCCCTCGCCAAGAGTACCGCCCTCCCATACCACCCCTCGCAGACGATGCGCTTCCCTCTCGTGGAGGATCCAGCCGTCGCCGGCACGCTGACCAGCTTTGGCGACCCCGACCCCGACGGGGTGCGGATGATCGAGGTGCCGGTGGACCGCCACTACCGAGGTACCTACCGGATATTCACGGTGCAGGGCGACTCGATGGACGACGGTTCGAGCAAGAGCCTCTCTGAGGGCGACCGCGTGCTAGCACGCAGTGTCGACAGGGACTACTGGCTTGATGGGCTCCACACGCGCGACTGGCTCTACTTCATCTTCGTCACCCGCTCTGAGGGGATCGTCATCAAGCAGGTGATCGGTCAGGATCCTCGGCAGGGGCTCTTCAAGCTCCACTCGCTCAACCCCTTCTACCACGACTTTGACCTCCACGTGGAGGAGGTGGTGGCTATATATAATGTCATTGAGATCGTCTCTCGCCGTCTGACTGTATGAGTATTCGGAGCATCATCTTTGACCTCGGCGGCGTGCTTCTGATCGACCGCCCCGCGGAGAGCGTCCGGCGCTTTGACCGGCTCGGCTTCATTGAGGCGCGAGGGCTCCTCTCACCCTATCCCGAGGAGGGGCTATTCCCCGACTTAGAGGTCGGGCGGATCTCCAAGGAGCAGTTCCGCGACATCGTCCGCACCACCTACGGTCGCGACCTCACCATCGATGAGATCACCTGGGCGCTTGCCGGCTATGCGGGCGAGGTGGAGCTCTACAAGCTGGATCACCTCCGCACACGGCTGAGTGGCTACCGCCTCTTCCTCGCCACGAATACGAATGCCTTCCTCTACGACCTCTACCGCTCGCCCCACTTCCTCCCCTCGGGCGAGTCGCTGGAGTGCTACTTCGAGCGATGCTACGCCTCCCACCTCCTCCACATCAAGAAGCCCGACCCTCGCTTTTACCACCTTATCTTGGACGAGAACCACCTCGACCCCCGGGAGACCCTCTACATCGATGATCGGGAGGAAAATGTGACTGCTGCCCGGGTGCTGGGGCTGACCACCCTCCGCCCGGCGAATGGGTCCGACTGGCGTCCCGCCCTGGAGAGACTGCTGTCCCATGAGTGAACTGAGCCCCATCACCTCCTACCGCACCCTCACGGCTGAGGGCACCGGTCTCTACACCGAGCTGCGCAGTCGCTTCATCTCGCGCGCCGTGCCTGTGGAGACGGTCGAGGAGGCCATGGCGGTGGTCGAGGAGGAGCGGGCAAAGTACCACGATGCGCGCCACTGCTGCTGGGCTTATGTGGTGGGCATACGGGAGCGTGAGGAGCGATGCAGCGACGACGGTGAGCCCTCCTCCACGGCCGGCAAGCCGATCCTCGGGCGCATCCATGCCCTCGGTCTGACCGGGGTGGTGGTCACCGTGACCCGCTACTTTGGTGGCAAGCTCCTCGGCACCTCCGGTCTGATCGTCGCCTACCGCACCGCCGCCGAGCTTGCCCTCGCCGATGCGCCTCACGAGGAGGTGCTCCTCACCACACCCCTCACCCTCCACTTCCCCTACGACAAGATCAATCCCGTGATGATGCTCCTGCGGGACCACGAGGTGGAGACGATCGACTCCACCTCTGACCTCGAGGGCTACATCTGGCAGGTGGCCGTGGAGGACGCGCGGCTACCACTCTTCCTCGAGGCAGCCAAGCTGCACTACTACCTGCGGATCGATCAGGCAGAGGAGTGACATCGCCCGCTGGGGACCTTGGACGCGAGGGCGAAAAGTCGTACCTTTGCCCTTACGTTTCACCTCCAAGGTCGTGAACCTCTCGGAGAGACCGTGGGACGCATAGTACACTTATTTTTATCCCCATAGATTATGGCAACAGTTATCAGACTGCAGAGACACGGTCACAGAGCCTATGCTTTTTACTCGATCGTCGTCACACACCGTAGAGCACCGCGCGATGGTCGTTTCATCGAGAAGCTCGGCACCTACAACCCCAATAACGATCCCGCTGTCGTGGATCTCAACTTTGAGCGCGCACTCTACTGGATCGAGCAGGGTGCACAGCCCTCAGATACCGTACGCAGCATCCTCTCCCGCGAGGGCGTGATGATGATGAAGCACCTCCGTGGAGGTGTCCGCAAGGGCGCATTCAGCGAGGAGGAGGCTCAGAAGCGCTTCGACGACTGGATGAAGGC
>QWCB01000967.1_pt1 | contig 29702 bp, 36 predicted proteins | sample 1972511 | NCBI WGS metagenome assembly QWCB01 (sample SAMN09866719, study PRJNA288562) | Human gut metagenome isolate term5_stool, whole genome shotgun sequencing... | isolation source: gut | host: Homo sapiens | place: USA: California | reverse complement strand
TTATTCCTCCCTCCTAAAATTCAAGTCCATTAGCTCTTGCCGATTCGGCTAAAGCTTTTACACGACCATGATAAAGATAACCGCCACGATCGAAAACGACTTGCTTTATCTTCTTCTTAGAAGCTCGTTGTGCGAGAGCTTCTCCGACTTTTTTCGCAGCCTCTACATTTCCGCCGTAATCTTTGAAGTCTTTTTCTGTAGATGAAGCGCTTACGAGTGTTTTACCTGATTCATCATCTATAATCTGTGCGTATATATTATTCAATGAACGGTATACATTTAAGCGGGGACAAGATTCGGTTCCGGAAATCTTGGCACGAACACGCTTATGGCGTTTGATTCTTGAGTCTTTTTTGTTTTTAACCATTTATTTCTCCCCCATTTAACCGGAAACCTTACCGGCTTTTCCTTCTTTTCTTCTGATATGTTCATCAACATATTTAATTCCTTTGCCCTTATATGGCTCGGGTGGTCTTTTAGCTCTTATATCAGCTGCAAATTGACCAACTTTTTGCTTGTCGGGGCCGGAAATGATGATTGAAGTATTTGAAGGAACTTCAATTTTAATTCCGTCTTCTTCTTCAAAGTTTACCTTGTGAGAAAAACCTATGTTTAAAACTAATGTTTTGCCTTGCTTTGTAGCAGTATAACCTACACCGTTGATCTCAAGTTGCTTTTTGAAACCGGTTGAAACGCCTTCGATCATGTTGGCAACAAGGGTTCTGTTTAAACCGTGAAGAGCATCGGCTGTTTTGCTTTCTTTAACTTTTGAGACAATAATTTCTTTGTCTTTGAGTTCAACTTTTATTTCCGGATTTATTTGTCTTTGTAATTCTCCGTTTTTTCCCTTAACTTGTATTTTGTCTCCGTCAATTTTAACTTCAACTCCGTCGGGAATTGCAATTGGTTTATTTCCTATTCTTGACATGCTTTTCCCTCCTTACCATACAAATGCAAGCACTTCTCCGCCTACTTTTTCGGCACGTGCTTTCTTATCGGTCATAACTCCCTTAGATGTTGAGATTATGGCTACACCAAGACCTCTCATAACTTTTGGAAGTTCATCACAATTTTTATAAATTCTGAGACCGGGTTTAGAAACTCTTCTGATACCCGATAAAACTTGTGATTTATTCGGACCATATTTAAGAATGATTTCAATCATTCCCTGTTTGTTATCTTCAATTACTTTGAAGTCTTTTATATATCCTTCATCCAATAGAATTTGAGCAATAGCTTTTTTCATGTTGGATGCCGGTATCTTTACTGAATCATGCTTAGCAGAATTTGCGTTACGAATTCTTGTAAGCATATCGGCGATTGAATCTGTAATCTGCATGAATTTTCCTCCTTGCTCTTACCAACTGGATTTTTTAACTCCGGGAATCTGACCTTTATGAGCGAGTTCCCTAAAGCATATACGACAAACACCATATTTACGGAGATATCCATGTGGTCTGCCGCAAATTTTACATCTGTTATATTCTCTTGTGGAATATTTTGCAGGTTTAGCCTGCTTTTCTTTCATTGCCTTTTTAGCCACTTTTTACCTCCTTAACCAGCAAATGGTGCGCCGAGTAAAGTCAAAAGTTCTTTTGCTTCTTCGTCTGTCTTCGCACTTGTTATAAAGCTTATATCCATACCACGAATTTGATCAATTTTATCATAAACAATTTCGGGGAAAATAAGCTGTTCTTTGATTCCCAAAGAATAATTTCCTCTGCCGTCAAAAGAGTTTGGATTTATTCCTCTAAAGTCTCTAACTCTCGGAAGTGCAAGATTGAAGAATCTTTCCATAAATTCATACATCTTATTACCTCTAAGAGTAACCTTGGCTCCGATTGGCATTCCTTCTCTTAACTTGAAGTTTGCAACACTCTTTTTTGCCTTACAAACAACAGCTTTTTGACCGGTAATGATTTCTAAATCGTTTGTAACCGATTCGATAACCTTGGAATTATCCTTAGCTTCTCCGCAAGCAACGTTAACTACGATCTTTTCGAGTTTCGGCACTTGCATTATGCTTTCATAATTGAATTTCTTCATGAGAGCAGGAATAATGTCTTTTTTATATGTTTCTCTAAGTTTTGCCATTATCCTTCCCCCTATTCAAATGTTGCGGCACAACCGCTGTTTTTACATTGGCGAACTTTTTTACCGTCTTTATCAAAGGCGTGACCTACTCTTGTAGGTTTCTTGCATACAGGGCAAACAAGTTGAACTTTATCTGCATAGAGTGCACTTTCAGCTTTAACAAGACCGCTTTCCTGTCCGGGCTTTCCGCCTTTCAAGTGCTTTGTGATTATGTTGACACCTTCAACGATAACTTTTCCTTCTTTAGGACTTACGGCAATAACTTTGCCTTGTTTACCTCTGTATTTTCCATTAATAACTACAACGGTGTCACCTGTTTTAACGTGAACTTTATTCATAAGTATCCTCCATTAAAGAACTTCGGGAGCAAGACTTAATATTTTAACAAAGTCATGTTCTCTGAGTTCCCTAGCCACAGGTCCGAAAATACGGGTTCCTCTTGGGTTTTTGTCGTCCTTTATCAAAACGGCTGCATTTTCATCAAAGCGAATATATGAACCGTCTTCTCTGCGTAATCCTTTTACAGTTCTAACAACTACGGCACGAACAACTTCGCCCTTTTGAGCTCCGCCGCCGGGAGTAGCTTTTTGCACTGCTGCAACAATTACATCTCCGATATTTGCATAACGTCTGCCAGTTCCTCCGAGAACACGGATACATTTTATTTCCTTTGCTCCGGAATTATCGGCAACTTTTAATATAGTTTCCTGTTGTACCACAGTGATCCCTCCTTACTGAGCTTTTTCAATAATCTTGACAATACGCCATCTCTTATCTTTAGAAATGGGGCGAGTTTCCATAATTAAAACTCTGTCTCCGATTTTGCACTCATTTTTCTCATCATGTGCTTTTATTTTAATAGTTCTGTTGACAATCTTTTTATAAAGTGGGTGCTTAACTCTGTCCTGCACCGAAACAACAACCGTCTTGTCCATTTTGTCGGAAGATACAACGCCGACTCTTTGTTTCCTTAAATTTCTGTCGATCATCTTGTTCCCCCTTATGCTTTCTTGCTTTCAAGCTCATTCATACGAATGATAGTTTTTATTCTTGCAATATCTTTTCTGACCGCTTTTATTCTCATTGGATTTTCAAGTTGATTTGTTGCCTGTTGGAAACGCAATTTGAAAAGTTCATCTTTGAGTTCAAGCAATTTAGCATCCATTTCAGAAACAGACATTTTTCTTATTTCATTAGCCTTCATTGCCTTCACCTTCCTGTCCTTTGGCGACAAATTTACATTTAATCGGGAGTTTTGCGGCAGCAAGTCTTAGTGCTTCTTTTGCAACTTCTTCTCCGACTCCGGTAATTTCGAACATTATCCTGCCGGGTTTAACAACTGCTACCCAATATTCAGGAGCACCTTTACCTTTACCCATACGAGTTTCAGCAGGTTTCTTTGTTACGGGCTTATCAGGGAAGAGTTTAATCCAAACCTGTCCGCCACGCTTGATATATCTAGTCATAGCAACACGGGCTGCTTCAATTTGATTTGAGGTTATCCATGCACTTTCGAGAGCTTTAAGACCATATTGTCCATAACTGATCATGTTACCTTTGTTGGCTTGACCGGTCATTCTGCCTCTATGTTGTCTTCTATACTTAACTCTTTTGGGCATTAGCATTTTGTGTTCCTCCCCTCTTATTGTTACGTCTTCTGTAATTTCTTCTCTTTGCGGGTTTCTTCTCTTCTTCGGCGTTTGCGTGTAACACTTCGCCTTTATATATCCAAACCTTTACGCCAATACGTCCGTATGTTGTCTTTGCTTCCGCAAATCCATAATCGATATCGGCTCTGATTGTTTGTAGCGGAATAGTTCCCTCATGATAATGTTCTGTTCTTGCTATTTCGGCACCGCCGAGTCTTCCCGAACATTGAACTTTGATACCCTTAGCTCCGAGTTTCATTGTAAACCCGATTGCTCTCTTTACAACTCTTCTGAATGATTTTCTTGCTTCGAGTTCAGCGGCAATTTTTTCTGCAACTAATTTTGCATTTAAGTCAGGTTGCTTTATTTCAACTATATTTATAGAAACATTTTTGTTTAAGATCTTTTCACAGTCTTCTTTGAGTTTTTCTATTTCTGTTCCGCCTCTGCCGATAACAACACCGGGTTTAGCTGTGTGGATATTTACACGTACCTGTCTTTTATCTCTTTCAATTTCAATTTTAGAAACTGCACATCTTTCGAGTTTCTTTTCAAGAAATTTACGAAGTTTATAATCTTCTACAAGAAGATCTCCAAAATCTTTGTCGTTTGCGTACCAGCGAGATTCCCAATTTTTAATTACGCCGACACGAAGTCCGTTAGGATTTATTTTTTGTCCCATTTTGTCCTCCTCCCTAATTCCTTTCCTCGAGCACAATTGTGATGTGTGATGTCTTTTTGTTGATACGAAAAGCACGTCCTTGTGCTCTCGGTCTGATTCTCTTAAGAGTCGGACCTTGATTTACATAGCATTCTGATATATACAAGTTGCTCGTATCCATATTTTTGTTTTCAGCATTTGCCATTGCCGATTTAAGTAGTTTAATAAGAATTTCGCAAGCCGCCTTCGGCGTGTGTTTTAAAATTGCCATTGCTTTATCTGCGTTTTCTCCTCTAATGAGGTTGAGTACGATAGCAACTTTGCTTGGCGCAATTCTTACAAAAGTTGATTTTGCTTTCGCTTGCATTGTTTACACACTCCTTTGACTTATTTCTGACCTGTTGTTTTAGAACCTGCGTGACCTTTGAAAGTTCTTGTCGGTGCGAATTCCCCGAGTTTATGTCCTACCATATCTTCCGTAACATAAACCGGCACATGTTTTCTTCCGTCGTGAACGGCGAAAGTATGCCCTACAAATTCGGGATAGATTGTCGAGCTTCTGCTCCAAGTTTTAAGTACTCTTTTTTCACCTTTCTCGTTCAAATCTTCAACTCTCTTCATGAGTGCTTCTTGAACATAGGGCGGTTTTTTTGTACTTCTGCTCATCTATTTTCTCCTTTCACGACTATTTCGCGTTTCTTCTTCTGACTATCATTGCGTCAGATTTCTTTGTCTTCTTTCTTGTCTTATATCCGAGAGCCGGTTTACCCCAAGGTGTCATCGGAGAAGGCATACCGATAGGTGCTTTACCTTCACCACCACCGTGCGGGTGGTCGTTCGGGTTCATAACAGAACCTCTGACTGTCGGGCGAATACCCATATGTCTTTTTCTTCCGGCTTTACCGATTGAAACATTTTCATGTTCCGGGTTTGTAACTTCACCTATGGAAGCATAGCATATTTCGCTTACGTTTCTAAGTTCTCCTGAGGGTAGTCTTAAAAGTGCATATCCGTTTTCCTTAGCCATAAGCTGAGCTGAATTTCCCGCACTTCTTGCAAGTTGTCCGCCGGAACCCGGGTTAAGTTCAACATTATAGATGAATGTTCCGACAGGAATCTTTGTCAGCGGCAATGCGTTACCGGGTTTAATGTCTGCGGTTTCTCCGGAAATTACTTTATCTCCGACTTTGAGTTCCTGAGGAGCAACGATATATCTTTTTTCACCGTCTTCATATTCAAGAAGGGCAATAAAACCACTTCTGTTCGGATCATATTCAAGAGTTTTAACAGTAGCAAACATATCGCGCTTGTCTCTCTTGAAATCAATGATTCTGTATTTTCTGCGATTTTGTCCGCCTCTGTGACGAACAGTGATTCTTCCGTAGTTGTTTCTTCCCGATTTATTCTTAAGAGATGTAAGTAAGCTCTTTTCGGGGCCTTCTTTTGACAACTTTGAATAATCCGTTACCGACATTTCTCTTCGAGCATTTGTTGTCGGCTTATATACTTTATTTGCCATTTTTCTCTCCTTACCAGCCTTACATCATTCCGTCAAAGAATTCAATAGTTTTTGAATCTTCGGTTAGAGTAACAATTGCCTTCTTCCATGAAGGAGTGTATCCCTTCATTGTTCCGCGACGACGAAGATGTCCTTTTACATTAAGAGTATTTACCTTAAAAACTTCAACGTCGAATAATTCTTCGATTGCTTTCTTTATTTCGATTTTGTTTGCGTCTTTAGCAACCTTAAAGGTGTACTTGTTCATTCCTGCGCCTGCCATACTTTCTTCGGTGATGATAGGAGCTAAGATGATATCCATTGCAGACTTCATTATGCATACACCTCCTCAATTTTCTTCATCGCTTCTTGCGTTACGATGAAATTGTCGCAGTTCATAATGTCATAAACATTTAAAGTGTTAACAAGAGTTGTTTTAACTCCTTCAATGTTTCTTGAGCTTCTATAGAACACATCGTTCTTTTCAGGTAAAACAAAAAGTGTTTTTCCTTCAACTCCTACTGCCTTTAAGAAATCTGCAACTGTTTTTGTTTTAATCTCTTTAAGTTCTTTAATATCTAAAACTTTTATTTCATCAAGATTTGCTTTTACACTGAATGCCGATTTCATTCCAAGGCGTCTAACCTTTTTATTTACGGCAAAATCATATTTTCTGGGTTTTGGTCCCAAAGCAACTCCGCCATGTCTCCACTGTGGAGCTCTGATAGAACCTTGTCTTGCTCTACCTGTTCCTTTTTGTCTCCAAGGTTTCTTTCCACCACCGCTGACTTCTGAGCGCGTTAGGGTGGATTGAGTTCCCTGTCTTTGTGCAGCTAAATAATTAACGACCATAAGGTGTATTACTGACTCATTTGGCTTAATAGCGAAAATACCGTCATTAAGTTTCATTGTGCCAGTCTTTTTTCCTTTGAGATCTAAAACTGATACACTAGGCATTTACTTTTCCTCCTTACGCTTTTACACTGTCAACGATGCTTACAACAGAACCTTTGGCTCCGGGCACAGCACCTCTTATTACAATAAGATTGTTTTCAGGATCTACTTTTATTACATCTAAATTTTGAACGGTAACTTTTTTGTTTCCAAGGTGTCCTGCCATCTTGTGTCCTTTTATTACTTTTCCGGGATCGGCACAGTTACCTATTGAACCGCCTCTTCTTGCATTAGGACCGGTACCGTGAGATGCCTTAAGAATCGAAAAGTTCCATCTTTTAATAACACCTGCGAAACCTTTTCCCTTGCTTGTTCCCGTAACGTCAACTTTTTCAGCGACTTCAAATTTATCTGTTTTAATTATGTCGCCTACGTTGTAACTTTCAATGTCTTCCAATCTGAATTCTTTGAGAACTCTTTTTGGAGCAACATCAGCCTTATCAAAATGTCCTTTCAAAGGTTTGTTGACATTTTTAACCTTAACATCTCCAAAGCCGATTTGAAGTGCGTTATATCCGTCACTTTCAACTGTTTTCTTTTGAACTACATTGCAAGGTCCCGCTTCTATAACAGTTACCGGAATCATCTTGCCGTTTTCGTCAAAAATTTGGGTCATACCTATCTTTTTTCCAAGAATACCCTTTTTCATGATTTCCTCCTTAGGTTATTGGTTGATTTCTCAACTTGACCTTAGTCTCTTAGTTTTTGATTTCTATTTCGACGCCTGCAGGTAATTCCATGCCTGTTAAAGCATCTACCGTCTTTGCGGACGGTCTCAAAATGTCAATCAATCTCTTATGCGTACTTTGTTCAAATTGTTCACGACTGTCTTTGTATTTATGAACCGCTCTTAAAATTGTTACTACTTCTTTTTCTGTCGGAAGCGGAATCGGTCCGCTTACCTTCGCCCCTGTTCTCTTAGCTGTTTCGATGATTTTTTCGGCAGCCTTATCAACAAGGTTGTGGTCATAACTTTTCAGTCTGATTCTGAGTCTTTCTTTTACCGCCATGATTTCCTCCTGTTTATTTGGCGGGCTTTAATTGTCCACACTGCTCCGGGTGTTTATGATTTTAAGCAGATAAAAAACCGGAAAATAATTCCGGGATAGACAACTTCGCCATATTGGCAATTCGCCCGGTTTAAAATCGGACATACTCCGCGGAAATTCCCGATCTCTAAGGATCGCCACCTCCCGCATCAACGCATATCTAAATACGCCTTTTTCAAAGCGTGCCTTGAAATACTATCACATAAGATTTGAAATTACAAGGGGTTTAGGCATTTTTTTATATTTTTTCAAAAGTTTTTCATAAACTCCGGAAAAAGCAAGTAAAAATATATAAAAGAAGAGCTTATTTCTTATCTGAAAACGACAATTTCTAGAGAAGAGTTAAAAGTGAATAGTTAAAAGTTAAGAGAACAAAATAAAACGACAATCTTCTGACGAAAATTGTCGAACAAAAAACCAAAATTATATTAAAATGCTTTGTTTACAAAGCAACTTTTTCTTTTAACTTTTATCTCTTAGTTCTTATCTGAAAACGACAATTTTTAGGGAATAGTTAAAAGTGAATAGTTAAGAGTTAAGAGAACAAAAGAAAACGACAATCTTCTGACGAAAATTGTCGTTTTATTTTGGTGGGTGAGGGCGGATTCGAACCACCGAAATCATAGATAACAGATTTACAGTCTGCCCCGTTTGACCGCTTCGGTACTCACCCTTGTAGGAATGGAGCTGATGGACGGACTTGAACCCCCGACCTGCTGATTACAAATCAGCTGCTCTACCAACTGAGCTACATCAGCTTATGTAACATACCAAAATGATGCTTTGATAATATAACACAAAAGAAAATCGTCGTCAAGAATAAGTTTTATGTCTTTATAATTTTTCATACCTAAAAATCTGTTTGGCATATTTGATAATCTAATTGTGCGTATGTAGTATAATAGGTATATTAATTCAAAATAGGAGATAAAATGCAAGATTTAAAAATCAAAGATTTCGATAAAATATTTTTCATGTTAACAGATAATTTTACCGATGATGAACACAGAAATTACGACAGACAAAAAGAGCTTTTATCAAATGAATTATATAAAATTAAAGTTACGAGAAAAAACGATGAAATAAAAGCTTTTGTCGCTTTTTGGACGTTCAAAAATTTTATTTACATTGAGCATCTGGCTGTCGACAAATCTTGTCAAGGCACAGGCATAGGGACAGAAATTTTAAAAGAACTTTTAGATAATACCGGCAAGATTATTGTTTTAGAAGTTCAGCCGCCAAAAGACGCAAATTCAAAAAGAAGAATCAAATTTTATAAAACCAATGGATTTCATTATAATGATTATGGATATTTACAGCCGGCGTATTCAAAAGATAAAAATGATATTGAATTAAAAATTTTAAGTTCAACAAGAAAAATAAATGATGAAGAATTTAATGAAGTAGTAAATTATTTATATAAATATGTATATAACCAAAAAGAAAAGGAGAATTAAATGGATTTATTAAAATTATTCAATGAACGATATTCAGAGCGTTCTTTCAGCTCAGAAAAAATCGAAGACGAAAAGCTTGATAAAATTTTAGAAGCCGGAAGAATAGCACCAACCGCAAAAAATAATCAGCCACAAAGATTTTTTGTTATCAAAAGTAACGAAGGACTCGAAAAAGCAAAAAATATAACACCAAAGCCGTTGGATGCTCCGATCATTATTCTGTTTTGCTATGATAAAACTGTTGTTTGGCAAAATCCAAAAGATAAAGTTTTTGCAAACTATAACTCAGGAGAACAGGATTGCTCAATAGCAGCGACTCAAATGATGTATCTAGCGCAGAGTATGGGAATTCATTCGCTTTGGATAAGAGGTTATGATTCGTCAAAGATTTTTGATAACTTTGATATCCCGGGGAATATGGTCCCGGTTTTTATGCTTGCACTCGGATATCCGTCAAAAGACGCTAAGCCAAGCAGCCGTCATTTCGAGAGAAATGATATAGATTATTTTGTAAAAGAACTTTAAGTCAAAATATAAAAGCCTCATCGAACGATGAGGCTTTATTTTTTATAATTTTACAATTCCAAAGAAAGTGTTTATTTGAACCAAAGTAATAAATAAAAGTATAGGTGTAGCAACATATTTGACACTCATCTTAAAGAACCTTTCGGTTTTATAATTACTTCCGATTTTTAATTCATCATCAAGGATTTTAGGATTAACCCATCCAAGCAATATAGAAAGCATAAGTCCGCCTAAAGGCATCAATATTCCCTCTGCGAAAAGATCAAATACATCCAGCCAAGTTTGAAGACCAAAAGGATGCCAAAGTCCCTTTGCACCTAAAGCGTCAACACATACAAGGGTTGCGCCCAATAAAGTTATTGCCATAACAGTAAAAGACATAAGTACTCGATTTGGTTTTTTTCCGCGCGCAATTTGACCGTCAAGCATTGCAGAAATCGTACCCTCTGACATAGCAATTGACGATGTGAAAGCGGCAAACAAAACTAACAAATAAAACAGTGTTCCAAAAAATGGTCCGGTTTTACCCAAATCATTGAATACCGCTTGAATCGAAACAAAGAGCAATCCGGGACCGCCGGATGGTTCAAGATTAAAAGCGAAAACAGCCGGCATAACAGCCATAGCAGCTAAGATTGCGATCAAAGTGTCCGAAAAAGTAATGATTGCCGCATTTTTTTCAATATTCGTTTTTTTGTTTAAATATGAACCAAAGGCGATAATAGCACCTGAACTCAACGAAAGAGAAAAGAACATCTGACTTCCTGCTGCACCGAGCACTTTAAGAAAACCGGTTCCTTTAAAAACAGTAAAATCCGGCTTAAAAACATATTCCAGTCCTGCTGTAGCACCCGGCAAAGTGCAAGCTCTTATTACTATTATTATCAGCATAACGGTTAAGGTAGGCATCGCAAAAGCAGAAAACTTTTCAATACCTCCGGAAACACCGAGACTTACAATTAAAATAGTTAAAACATGAAAGATCCATGTATATACTAATGGATCAAGACCTGCCGAAATAAAGTTTGTAAAATAATCAGCAGAATCAGCTCCTCCTATGCCAAAGGAAAGATGCAGCAAATCGCCAAGATTTGCAATAAAATATTTCATTATATATCCGCCAAAAACCGAGTAAAAGCAGAGAAGGAAAACCGGAGCCAAAACCGCAAACCATCCATTAAATGTAAAGCGCTTATCAATTTGTTTGTATGCCTGAATTCCTCCTTTTTCTGTCTTTCTGCCGATAGCAATTTCCCCCATTACAAGTGGAAAACCAACGGCAATTACAAGCAGAATATATACTATTAAAAAAGCAAATCCGCCGTTTTGTCCCATTTTATATGGGAATCCCCAAAGATTTCCAAGTCCGACAGCAGATCCGATTGATGCAGCTAAAAATCCGAAATTAGTCGCGAACTTGCCCTTGTTCTTTTCTTTACCGTTTTGCATGTTTCACTTTCCTTTCTTTAAGTAAATATACTAAATGTTTTATCACTTTACAGTGTAAAATACAACATGTCCTATATTTTGCAACAATTTATTGATTTCTTCAAGTCTAAATTTTACATAGAAATAAGAATCGGCAAAATTTATATTTATTTTTTTCATATATAAATATTCTTTGTTATATTTTTATCAATAATAAACAAATTTCATCTTCATGTTGACAATAATTTTGTATAGGTATACAATCCCTACAAATAAAGTTCTAAAATTATTAAAGGGGGAAAATTATGGCGATAGAAAAAAGATCAATTGATGAAATAATGGCCGGTATGAGAGAATACTATGAAAGTGGTATAACTCAAGATGTTGACTGGCGTATTATGCAATTGCGTAAACTCAGAGATGCCGTAAAACAAAATGAGTTAGAATTGCTTGATGCAATGAAAGAAGATTATCACAAAAACGCCTTTGATACTTGGGGATATGAGCTTGCAGGATTTTATGCGGAAATCGATGACACGATCAGACATTTGAGAAGATGGGCAGCTCCGAAAAAATCTCCGTCCGCACTTTTCAATATACCTTCATATACTGTAAATTACAGAGATCCATACGGCGTAGTTTTGGTAACCAACGCATGGAACTTCCCGGTTTTCTGTGGCTTAGTTCCTTTATTGGGTGCAATTGCAGGCGGTAACTGCTGTGTATTCAAAACTTCAAGATATGTTAAAAAGACTTCCGCTTGGATTGAAAAAATAATATCTGAGAACTTCAGCCCAAATTATATTACTGTGCTTTCCGGCGGTCGTGAAGAAAACGCAAACTTGTTTAAGGCTCCTTTCAACTTCAGTTTCTTTACAGGCTCTACAACCGTTGGTGCTCTGTTGATGACCGAACAGGCAAAACATGTATCACCCTGTATCCTTGAGCTCGGCGGAAAATCTCCGACTTATGTTGATCCTTCAGCAAACTTGAAAGAGGCTGCAGAAGTAATTTCTTGGGCAAAATGTTGCAACGGCGGTCAAGTTTGTGTTGATCCCGACTACATTATGGTTCATGAAGTTGTATATGATCAGTTTATGAAACTATTCAAGGAATCCTTCAAGAAAAATCATTATAAAAACGGCAAATTGAAAGAAGGATTCTGTGGAATCGTTTCAGAAAGACATGCGAAAAAATTACTTTCATTTATTGAGCCCGAATATGTAACTTTCGGCGGCAACTATGATGACAAAAAGCGTGTTTTGGAACCTACAATAATGGAATTCGGTATGGCAAGTGACGAACTTATCGAAAAACATAAGGCATTCCAAGAAGAAATTTTCGGCACGGTTATTCCGGTTGTTAAAGTTACGTCCAAGGAACACGCTGTTGACTTTATTCATGGCGTTTCTAAGAAATACGGACTTGACGGAATCGAAGCGAAACCTCTTGCATTCTATATCTTCTCTTATGATAAAATGGTTGATGATTATATGCTGTCAAATATTCAATCAGGCGGAGCTGCTATAAACAGTGCTATTCTTCATATTATCGGTGCTCCGTTTAACGGAACCGGATTTTCCGGAAACGGCGACGGATACCATGGTGAAGAGACATTCAAAGTATTTACACATAACAGAACGGTGCAAGTTCATCGCTGCGGAACACCTGTTCATCGTGCCATCAACTATATGCTTTTCCCGCACGATCCGATTGTAAAAGTTTGGCCAAAGCTCATGGAAAAACTTCCGCTCGACAAACTACCTCAGTTCTTGATGATACCTCCAAACAAGTGGTTCTAAATCAAAATCCTCATTATCGTTAACGATAATGAGGATTTATTTTTTATATTTTTTTATTTTATTGACAAAGCAGCGTCATATCCTCCGCGAACTGCGTGAGCGATTGTTCCGCTCTTTTGAGCGTCTCCTGCAAGCGCAATTTTCATTTTGCTTGACTTGAGTTCATCGTAAAGATTTTTTATCGGACGAACGCCCATTGCCAAAACAACCATGTCTGCGGGAATAGTTTTTTTGTTTTTCTTTTTGACAGATTCAACTATTACACCGTCATCTTTAACTTCGACAAGTTTATAATCCGTCATGAACTTTGCTTCACCCTTTGAAATACGTTCAAGAGAATCTTCTTTGAGCTGGAACCATGTTCCGGGAGCAAGATCTCTTGCCATTTCAATTATTGTAACATTATTGTATTGTTCAACGAGCTCTTCGGCAGTTTCAAGTCCGGTCATTCCGGAACCGACAACGACAACATTCTGTTTTTCTGGCTTTATATTTTTCATTATGATATCAGTTGAACTCTTAACAATAGACTTGTCAATTCCGGGAATTGCTTTCGGGAATATCGGTGTACCGCCTGTTGCAATTATTACTCCATACGGATTCAATTTCTTAACTTCATCTGCAGACATTTCGGTGTTATATTTTATTTCGACTCCTTGTTTTTTCAAAGTATTTTCCAAATCTTCAATAGCCCAATATAGTTTTGTGCGTAAATGTGGAGTTGAAGCTGTCAAAATTTGTCCGCCTGCTTTTGAATCTTTTTCATAAACAGTTACATCAAAGCCACGACGAGCCATAACTTGAGCTGCCATAAGTCCGGCGGCTCCGGCTCCGATAACAGCTATCTTTCTGCCGTTTCCGTCTTGTGTTATCTTAGAATCGGAAATCTCATGACCTAAGGCCGGGTTAAGAGCACATTCTCCGGCAAGTCCTTTGCCGAAATGAACAGCGGCATGATCAATACATGAAGCCATACAATGAATACAGCCTATGCAACGAATGATTTCATCGTCTCTTCCCTGCTGTGCTTTGTTAGCCCAATCCGGATCGCAGAAAAAGTTTCTTGCCGAACCGACGAAGTCTCTGTTATTGCTTTGAAGCAGGTCTTCAGCTTGCTTTGGAGAACGGATATATGCGGCACCGCCAACCGGAATTGTCTTAACAACCGATTTTATCTCTGCAGCGAGATAATCTCTCCAACCTACTTCAAAAGAAGTCGGCTCAAGCCAATAGCTGTATGTGTCATATCCGGCACAGCTTACATCTAATGCGTCAATTCCCAAATCTTCAAGGTGTTTGGCAATTTTCTTTCCTTCTTCAATTGTATATCCCTTGCCCGGTTTACCGATTTTTTCATACATTTCATCGACAGTCAGACGAACCATAATGGGATAATCTTTTCCGCATTTTTCACGAATTCCCAAAATAATTTCATCTAAAAATCTCATTCTGTTTTCGAAACTGCCGCCATATTCATCGGTTCTGTGATTTGTATTTGGACTCAAAAATTGATTTATCAAATAACCATGCGCAGCATGAAGTTCAACAAGATCAACTCCTGCCTTCTTACATCTGACAGCGGCGTTAATAAAGTCCTTAATAACTCTCTTTATTTCTCGTTTTGTCATTGCTCGGTTTCTCGGTGAAATATGAGCACTCTTTTCAACCTTTGACGGAGCAAATACCGGGAAAAGTGTGAAAGTGTTAAGATCGATTATTCCGGATTCTAAAATAGGAGTCATAAGTTTGAACATTTTTTGCATAAAGCCGGGGATGATTTTTTCAAACGGCAACATAAGCGGCAGAGAATTATAAACAACGCCGTTTACCTGTCTTCCGGCATGATGAAGCTGCACTCCAAATTTAGCACCGTGTTTATGAACGGCATCCGCCAATTTTCTCATGGGTTCGATATTATAGTCATGGCTCATTGAAAGTTGTCCGAAAGAAGTGAGCGAGTTCCAGTCATTTACCCTGCAAATTCCGGGTATTATAAGGCCAACACCACCCTTTGCACGACGTTCGTGATAAGCAATTGAACGTTCTGACGGAGTTCCGTTTGGATTATTGAGATTCATCTCCGCAGGTTCCATTACAATTCTGTTTTTTATCGTAACATTACCGATTTTCATCGGCGAAAACAGTTTTTCGTATTTCATTGCAACCATCCTTTATCTGTTATTTATATAAAGCGTAATGTAATAATAATTGTATTATAACATGTAATCAGAAAAATTGTGGAAAGTGATTTCGGTGTTTTTAATTCACTTCTTGATTTATTTTATTATTCCACTTCCAGCACCATTAAGTACCAGTAGACATTTTAAATTCTCTTTATAGCTTGTAATTAAGCCATTTTAGAAAATTTTGCGATTAATCCCATTCTTCATATAAATGCTATTACCAATTACAAAATGTATATTTGCAAGGCTCTTATTTAAATACATTTTCTATTCTCTTTGTTTTTATAGGTGTTTTTTAAGCAAAATACTTCAAAAGTACTTCATTAAGAATAAATAAGAGCTATATATCTAAATTTATCAGATTTATAATAATACATGATCATCCAATAATATCAATACAGTGCCATTTTGGGATATGGCAATTAAATGTTCAATAACGCCCTATCTTTGTACTGCTAATTTGTTATATCTTTAATTATGGCATTTTTAATTTTATTAAAACTTTCAGGATAATTGATTGGTTTTAATTCGCTTATTACTTGTAAAATATTCTCTCTTTTCTTAATCGCTTTGTTATTTTCGGTTAATAATATTTTCTGTTCTCGTTTTTCATTAGGTAATTTTAAAGTTTCATAATAAATGTCTCTTGCTTTAGACGAACATACCAAATCAATCTCTAAACAATACATCATAGAATAAAAATGTGCGGGTTCAATTAACTCAAAAAATTTTCTATATCCTTTTGCTTGCTCTAATTTACCAACATTTTTATTAAAAACATCGTTAATTATTCTTCGTTTTGTATCTAATTCTGTTATTGTACTCTTATACTCTGGCAATCCATGTTTATTTCTACTATCTTCACTTTTCTGGTTTTTATAATCAAAAAAGAAATCATGATCTACAACTACAGAAAATGGTATTGCTAATTCTTTTAATAAGTAGTACGGATATGCCAAATTATTTACTCCATCAAGAGATATAAATGAAATATCCGCAATGTCATTTTTTATATAAGGTCGTATAAGAGATTCCATTACATATGCATCAATTGGACTTTCACAAATCACAACATGTTTTGCAAAAAAGAACTCACTATTTTTCAAATTAAAAAAGTTGTAATGAGCGGATTCTTTTATATCATATTTATTCCAAAAGTCTATTGGTACCTGCTTTACGGATGAGATAAAAGCTCTTTTTGAATCTGGATTTCTCTTCACCAATAAAATATTTTCATGCTTTAATTCATCAATCAACACTGTTGAATGTGTAGTAAAAATAGTCTGAACTTCAGATTTTAACATGTTTTGGGATAGTGATTGGATGAATCTTTTTTGAGCCTGCGGATGCAAGTTTGTTTCTGGTTCTTCAATACCTAAAATTATATCTTTATCTTCTATCAATGCATATGCTCTATACATAGCAATAATAGCTAAACTCTTTGTACCACTTCCCCATTCTTTTAATAAATGATTACTAAAACATTCATTTATTGATAATTCAAGATAATTTAATATGGATGTATAATCCATATTGTGTGGAAAATCAATTTTAAAATCAATATTCTTATTCTGCATATATAATCCACTTAATTGCTTTTCTAGTTTACTTAATATAGAGTCATGAATTTTTCGACTTGACCTTTTTATATCAGATGATACCGTATCTCTATTTTTTGTATATTGATTTAGATAGCTTGTAATTAATTTAGCAAAAATTGTATTTTCTCCCCACATGATGTCATAATTTGTTCTCTCCGCAGGGATATATACATATGTCAAACATTTATTTAATTCTTCAATAAAGCTCTCTAAATTCTGAATATTTTCTTTCTGATTTCCCTTAACAACATATAGTTTTCTTTTATTCTCACTATATGCGTACATCAATTCTATAGTTAACTCATTATTAAAAATATATCTTCTCAGAAATTCACTTTTATCTGGGATATCCTCTATTTTCAACACTATATATGAATTATTTCTTGGTGCATATTGATGAGTTTTATCAAGGAAAAACTTTTTCTCATCTTCAAAGTTAAAAACACTATTCAAAGCCCTCAATATTCCTGTTTTCCCAGCATTGTTTTCACCAACAATAGCTGTAATATCTTTCATATCAAAAGAAGCTTCTTTGATAGAACGAAATTTTTTAATTATAATACTACTGATCTTCATTTTTCCCTCAATTATACTTCTTAAAATTTTCAGCTTGTTCTAATACTTCTTTGTAAACTTCATCTAATGTTACAGGAAGTCATTGATATATTCAATACTTTCTCTGAACGCAAAGTGAAGCTACCAACATCAGAAATAGCGTTAATATATCAATCTTATAATCAAAAAAATAAAAATGAATTGATATTTAATGACTTAAATCCATTTATAAGGACTAACACAGATGAAATATTTAGTTCTTGGAAAGATATAGTCATGACACTTCCAAACAAATTTGATTCCTCTTTGGAATTTCCTGTCTGTGATAGTATCATTAAATTTTTACGACAAACGGTTCAAAATCTTATACATGATGAAATGAGCCTTAGAAAATGTAAGAATTGCGATAGATATTTAATAGCTCGTTATTCAAGCCTTGCTGAATATTGTTTAAGAAAAGTGGAAGGAACAAATGCAACTTGTCAGGAGTATGCAAGTAAGAAAACATATAAGAAAAAGCAAGCTGCAAATCCTTTGTATCAGGTATTCACAACATACTATAATAGAATCTATGGAAAAATAAGACGAGATAAATTAGATAAAGATTCAACTTTACTTGATGATATAAAGATACTTCACCAAGAATTTGAGGCTAAATATGATGAATTAACTAATGAGAAAAGTTGATTCAAGAATTTACATCTATTGCTGAAAATTTAATAAAATAGCAAAAAAGCCAGCAGAATTTACACTCTGTTGGCTTAATTATTTTCTCTTAAAAGTGGCTTACCACTTTTTTAAATACAAAAAAGTACTTCAAAAATACTTCAGCTAAACACTTGAAACCTTAGAATAATCAGTAATATCAACGGTTTCAATTAGTGATTAGGCTATCCCCACTCGACAGCTACTAATCAATTTTGTTTAGATATTATTTGCTATCGTATTTGTCTTTCTTTTGATTCTTTGATTTGTCCATATTATCCTGCCTATATAAGCTATTGTTATCATTTTGTTATCGGTATTGATAACATATACCTCTTTTAACGTGGATAATAGTATATAAATTTTTGTGTGATTCTTACGCAGGGATTAAATCACTTCAATATCTTTCATTCTGACACATTCTCTATTCCCAATGATTGTGCAAATGTCTTTGCTTCGTTAAGCAATTTCCTGCGGACTAATTTGTTATTTCCATCAACATGTTCAGACTTAAACCATCTCTTTTCCCTTTTAAACACTCCATTAACCTGATCTTTAGTTGCTGATTCGCCAAAAATGTCCGTCATAAGGCAAAGAACATCTGTTGTTGTAAACCATTCGCCTTTACCCTCGTTAGTTATGATATAAAGAATGAGCATCATCTTTTCTTTGAAATCTTTTAACGATTTGAGCGATGGATACATACTCAAATTCAATTCATCACAATCAATATCCGCATACATTGATTTTTCCTTTGCTCGTTGTTTACACGGCTTATTTGATGGCTTTCTTTCTTTTACCTCTTTCGGGACATATGTACGAATATATTCTAATCCTTCGCTTGAAATTCTATAAGGCTTAGGTGACTTTTGCTCGATATCTATGGCGTCTATTATAAATCCTTTTTGTGCCAGTTGAGTTAAACACATACTTATATTTTGGGGTTTTGTTCTTCTCGCTTCAGCATAGTATTTTTCTGCTTCATCTTTAGTGAAATAACTTGTATGATTTTTCATTTCATCAAAATATGCTGAGAACAGAACAAAATCTTGTTCTGACAACACCCCATACTTTTTTATAAATGATGCAAGAGTTATACGTGATAAATCTGTATTGGAATCTAACACAGCATTTTCACGCACAACACTACTAGATATTGGCAAAAAAGATTGTTGTGCTTCCGGCGCTTCTATGTACTGAGAATTTTGTACCACGCCACGAGTGCGTACAATAGCATCAATCGCCGCTGGCAAAAGAGTATTATTGAAAATACTTCTTTCTCTTTCAACCAAATCAGCCGATCCTTCTGCTTCAAACTTAATTTCTCCTATTTCAAATTTTACACGAATTTCAGATTTTTCTGTCATTAAGATAACCCTGCCTTATCATATAGTTCTTCGAGCATAACTCTATAGTTTATTTTTATATCATCAATATCTTTCTTCCCAGCAGTATATGTAATATTGTGAGCCGAAAAATTCCCAACCAACCGAAATGTGTCAAAATCATTTTTTATTCTTGAAATTTTCAATACTTGATTGTTTTTGGCATTCTTTACTATCCCATCAAGCATAATATATCCTTTTCCCGTGGAGTCTTTTATCTGATCATCTATTCCATAGTTTTGATATGTCAGTACAAGTAAAATCTCAAACAATCTTCGCATTAAAACTGCCACCGCATCGTAACAATTATTTGCATAGGAATGATTTATCTGATAAATCAACTGATCTAAATATTTCCGCTTTCCTGCAAATTTTTGTTCATCAATTAATTCACTATCTGAGTCAATAGTAATGTTATCTTCCCATAAAACTGCATATTCTTTTTCCGTGCTTTGGAAAATCGCTGGAATAAACTCTATTGCGGCAGTCTTTCCCTTGGAATTAACAAAAGCCTTTTCTTTTCCCTTAGTTAAATTAGTCTTTAATCTTGAACTATTGGGAACATTAAACCCACACTGCACGAATAAATTAGAAATTAACGGCATTGAAAAAACTGATTCGCCAGTTTCTTTATAATGAAAGAAACAAAGGAGTTTTGCTTTCTCACTCTCACTTCTATCAGCTAATTTTGTTTTTTCAATAAAATCAAGTATCTTCATTCTAAAATAGTCCTCTACATTATTTTCTCGGTCCTAAGAACTTGTCCCCATTTAAATGAATCATATGGTCTGGCATATCTGCAATCCAAACTTCTGTTTCCCAAGCAAGCGTTTCTGAAAACTTCTTAAAAGTCTTAAAGTCAAGAAATGCAGTTACATAAATTTTACCCTCTGTAACGCCTTCTGTCATTTCTTCAATCTCTTTAATCCTCTTAGGTTCCATCGGCCCGACAGAAGTAACAGACTCGATAAAATAAAGCCAATTCTTTTCTTCAGAGTAAAGGACTACATCTGGCATTTTATCGTGAAGTGTAATTGCAAATCCCAGTTCTTGAAGCTTCTCTACATTCTTAACCAAATCTTTTTCCGTGGTATCGCCTACATAAAGGCACTCGGTATTCGGTGCAAATCGGGGCGCAAATTCCTCAATAATAGCCTTTTGTAGTTGATTATGCTTTCCAGGCGAAAAAGTAAAGTTCTCTCCATTAATCCGCACAGGCATTTTTCTCATTGTACGCTTAGACGCATACAGATTAATCAGCGTTTCATGAGATTGCAAAAATTTCTGTTTTTCTGATTCCCAATACTCTGTTCCAAAGCAGCGAATAAGCGAGAGCATTTCGTCGGTCAGACGATAGCGATAGTTCGGGCTATTGGTCGCTTTTCCATTATCCTCAATAAACGCAGCATTCCTAAAATGGTGCATAGCTTGCTTTCGAAAAGTCTCTCTGCTATTTTCCGCATAGGCAACGCCATAGTTTTCCTTCGTATACGCTATGACATCATGAATGCGAATCCAACCATTTACGGCACTCGACCATTCATCATCTTCTTTTATATCTGACATAGCCAAAAGAACATAACAACACAAATCCGCTTGCTGCTTAGCTGGCACTTGCAATTCTTTCAGTATCTCTCTTGCTTCCTCGATTTTGCTCATAAATGAAACTCCTTAAAATTTGGTCACATCCCGCTTCTGTCATATCTCGAGATTTAATCAGCGCTTTGCCCATTTGCTCTATGCTTTCCAAAGGCGGTACAGGCATAGAATTGATCTCTGTCGAATTGACTTGAGTTGAACCGTTTAGGATTCTGTAATAGCAATCATAAAAGGTTGAATTAAACAATACATATAGCCCACAAACAATACATTCCGATAGTTCTTTTAGGCCGCCAATAAAATTAATTTTATTTTGGGTGCTGATTTTCGAATAATCAGGATACTTTCTTGCAAGATATACGCCGCACTGTAATCGCCGATGTTCTTCTTTCGCAGTAAATCTTTTTACAAGAAGATAATTTGCATTCGGTTGCAACAGACTTGCCTGATTAGTAACGATATACTCGTGTTCTTTGCCAATAGGAAATACAACTTTCCCTTCTTGTATATGCTGTGAGTAGAACAGCGGGACAGCATAATCTTCCGCCACATCACGCAATGCTTCTCTGTTTCTAAAATCGACAGTCAAGCCTGTTTTCATCTTTAATCCAATGCTCGGTAGTGTATTTGACCACCTGTTCAGCAGCTCAAGCGTCTCTACCTCTTGTTCGTTTGTAACCAAATAAACATACTTATCTTCTCCTGAAACAACAGTATTGTACGCTGCTTCAAAAGTTGTTTTATTGGAAAAATCTTTGTTGCTTTGTGTTGTCGTAATAACGACATTTTCGGGAATGGCCGTTGCTTTTCTGACTTTAATAATCATAGTTTCCTGCAATACGCTCTCATTTTCGAACACCTTATCACGACTAATAAACAAGTGAATATGTTCTAAAACTCCGTCTTTCAAGAATTTCTGGCGAAATTTTTTGAAATATGCTCCCGAAGTCCAAGAGCGAGGAATGATATATACTAATTCGCCATTTGGACACAAATCAAACATTCCCATAGCAGCAAAAAGGAAATACAGATTGGGCGCACCATAACAAATATCAGGCATTGCTTTAGCCTCTGGAGAATCTTTTGAAATTTTCATATATGGCGGATTTCCGATAACCATATCATATTTTAGCGGATTAGGTTCTGCGCCGATCATACCATTATAGTCCAACATTTGACTAAGAATATAATTATCCTCTCTAATCTCATAGTCTAAATGAACCGTAGATTGTCCCGAAATCCAGTCAATATTTTTCTTTAATAACCCCACAATCTTAGAATCATTTTCATAACAGACCAAGTGAATATACTGAACCTGCGGCATTGATTGTAATCTTTCAATCAGTGCAACAGACAACACTCCTGAACCCGCACCAGCGTCAAGAATATGCAGATGCGTTTTATTTGCAGGTATATCAAATAATTCAGCCATAAATGCAGCAGTTTCCTTACTCGTAAAGAACTGACCGTATTTTTTGCGCTGAGTTTTTGGCATTTCATCAATATATTTGTTTGTGGATTGAATAACAAAATCAAGTAGGCTCATTTTCAGTAAACTCCATTACATCACCAATGTCACAAGTTAAGGCAGAGCAAATTTTACAGAGACTCTCCAGGGATACAAATTCATTACGGCTCATTTTAGCCAGCACATTAAAACTAATTCCTGCAATATTTTTCAAATCTGTCCGATTCATCTTTTTATCTATAAGCAACTTCCATAGTTTATCATAACTGATAGTCATTTCAGTACTCCATTCATTAGGGCTACCTGTATTATAGCATATCCTAAACGAAAAATCAAGTTAAACTCATATATTCGTGAGAAAAACTACTTATCAAATGAGCAAATGGCAGGACAGCAAATTGCCATCCTGCCGATGCGGTTAAACATAAAGCAAATCTGCATTTACAAACTCTGCTGCTCTGCTACGAATGGCATTCATTTTCTGCACCCATTCAAGCTGATTATTCGCCTTTAGTTGTTCAGTCACGACCTCACATTCTGCCATCTGTTCTATCAGCCGTAAAAAAAGATTTTCAGCCCGCTCGTCAATATCGGCAAGGTAACTGTTCAGCTTGCATTCAATCAGCAGATTAGCGTAAAAGACACGCTTATGCTGCTTAATATAGCGCAGGTGGCGCTGACTCCAAATGCCGATGGGCTTCTGTTCTTCTTCGGGAAGTGATAGGCAGGGGATATAGTAATCTACCTGCTTTTCATACTAAGGACCGTTCTTCACATCGTAAATTCTGTTTTACACTCTGTTTCCACTTTCATCAAAGGTATTCTTTAAAGCTTTTTCAGTAGATATCATAATTACAACAAAACTTATCATTTGAATTATTGTAATACCAAGTCCTATCCACCCTATCCTATCAATTGACTTACTAATCACTGTAGGCATAATTGCAATTGCCAATATCAACGAAGGAAAAAACATATATAGCGACATTCTTGCACAATATTTTTGTGCAAAATCCCATGTATCTTGATTTTTCATAGACCGTTTCGTTCTATACCCACTTGCATTATGAATCGTTTTGAACTTTGGGCATAAATACCAAATTAATAATAACGCAGCAGGTATTAATAATGTAATAATGAACATAAAGATCCAAAATCCCATATTTACACCTCCTCTACAACTTCAAATATACCATTATCTACTTTCCACAAAAGCCTCCCTCCAAAATGATGGAAGGCTTTTTAAACAATTCATCTAAATTCAACAACTCCCTTTTGAACCTGCTTTTTCAACTTTTTAGTATCAAAACAGTATCACTCAAGAGTTTTTTACACCGTTCAATCGGTAAAATTCACTGTTTTCAACGGTTTTGTAACAGTAACATATTCGCTTCTGTTATTCCCATTCCACAGTTGCAGGGGGTTTTGAAGTTATATCGAACACAACGCGGTTTACTTCCTTTATTTCATCGGTAATTCGCTTTGCGGCTCTTTGCAGAACTTCAAAAGGAACTTTTGCGACAGTTGCGGTCATAAAGTTTTCGGTGTTTACCGCTCTGAGTGCAATGACTTTTTCGTAAGTTCTCTCGTCTTCGGATACGCCTACACTCTTTAAGTTTGTGAGAATCGCAAAATACTGGCTTATTTCATATGCTAAGCCTGCTTTTGCAATTTCGTCCCTGAAAATGAAATCGGCTTCTCTTAGAAGATCCAATTTTTCCTTTGTCAGTTCACCCAAAACTCTGACTCCGAGTCCCGGTCCCGGGAACGGTTGGCGTCTTACTATTCTTTCCGGTAATCCGAGAGAAAGGCCAACTTGTCTGACTTCATCCTTATACAAGTCGCGCAGTGGCTCAATTAAGCCCTCAAATCCAATGTCTTCAGGCAATCCGCCTACATTGTGATGAGATTTTACAGCCTTGTGTCCTTCTGCTCCGCTCTCAACAATATCGGGATATATTGTTCCTTGAACAAGATAGTCTATTTTTCCGAGTTTCTTTGCTTCTTCTTCAAAAACGCGGATAAATTCTTCACCGATAATTTTTCTCTTCTTTTCGGGATCTGTTACTCCATTTAGTTTAGACAAGAAGTAGTCTTCTCTGTCTAATTTTATTATGTCAACATCGTAATTTTCTTTGAAAACTTTGATTACATCGTCGGCTTCGTTCTTTCTCATAAGACCGTGGTCTACAAGAATACAGGTCAAATTCTTTCCGATAGCTTTGCTTATCAGTGCTGCACATACTGCACTGTCAACTCCGCCCGAAAGTGCGCAAATTGCTTTTTTATCGCCGATTTTTTCGCGATATTTTTCAACGCTTTTTTCCGCAAAATCAGAAATTTTCCAATCTTCCGAAAATTCTTTTACTGAAATTACTTCTCTCATAAATCTCCTTATCTTATTATGATATCCTCTCTCTTAGGTCCGTTAGAAACCTTTTTTATCGGACATTGAATTTCTTTTTCGATAAATTCAACATATTCACGAGCTTCTTTTGGAAGTTCTTCATAATTTGTAATTCCGGTAATATCGGTTTTCCAGCCTTTGAAAGTTTTGTAAATCGGTTTACAGTCCTTCAATTTATATGTAACGGGGAAGTCTTTTAACTCTTCTCCCTTATACTCATAAGCGACGCAAACTTTGATTTCGTCTAAATATGAAAGGCAGTCAATCGCAGTCAACACTGCTTGAGTAGCGCCTTGAACTCGACAACCGTATCTTGTTGCAACGGCGTCAAACCAGCCCATTCGGCGCGGTCTTCCCGTTGTTGCGCCATACTCGCCTGCGTCTCCTCCGTTTTTGCGCATTATATCAGCGTCTTCTCCGAAAATTTCGGATACAAATTCTCCTGCTCCGACAGCAGATGAATATGCTTTTGTTACGGCGATTATTTCCTTGATTTCATAAGGCGGGATTGTTGCTCCGATTGAACCGTATCCCGCAAGTGTGGAAGAAGAAGTCGTCATCGGATATATTCCGTGATCGGGATCTTTGAGTGCACCAAGCTGCCCTTCAAGTAAAATCTGTTTATTATCTTTCAGTGCTTCATAGAGTAATTTGCCGGTGTCCGTTACGAACGGCTTTAATTTTTCTCTGTAATCAACGAGTTTTTCATACAATGCATCGAAATCTATCGTCGGTTTGTGATACACATGCTCAAGTATGGAATTTTTCACTTCCAAAACTCTGTTTAGCTTTTCTTTTAGACTTTCGTCATCATAGAGTTCTGCAATTTGAAATCCTATTTTTGCATATTTGTCGGAATAAAAAGGTGCGATTCCGGACTTTGTAGAGCCAAATTGTTTTTTACCGAGTCTCTCTTCCTCATATTGATCAAAAAGCACGTGGTAAGGCATTACAATCTGAACACGCTCTGAAATTTTTACATTTGGCTTTGGCACGCCCCTTGAAACAATGCTCTCATACTCATTAAAAAACTTATCAACGTCAAAGGCAACACCGGGTCCGATGACACTTGTCGTGCCTTCACAAAAAACGCCTGAGGGCATCTGGTGAAGGGAAAATTTTCCATAACTGTTAATTATGGTATGTCCGGCATTAGCACCGCCTTGAAATCTGACAACAAAATCAGATTCTTCAGAAAGCATATCGGTGATCTTGCCCTTGCCTTCATCTCCCCAATTTGCGCCTACTATAGCTTTTACCATCATTACCCTCCGTCAAACTTTAATTTCTGCTTCTATTCCGAGAAGCGATTTATTTTCATCAATTATAGGTTGTATTTTATCTTTTACAAAATCTGCACATTGTTGTGCGGATCTTCCGATATATAACTTTGTATCAAGAGTTTTTTCCAAATCTTCTTTGCTTAATCCGAAAGCTTCATCGGATGCGATTTTAGAAAGCAAAGTATTTTCTTTTCCCTCGGCTTTAATTTCATAAGCAGTCTGCATTGAATATTCTCTTATTTTTTCATGAAGTTCTTGCCTGTCACCACCCATTTTTACGGCATCCATCAAAATATTTTCAGTTGCCATAAACGGCAGTTCCTGTCTCAGTCTCTTTTCAATAACTTTTGGATATACGACAAGTCCGCTGCTTACATTTATGTATAATGACAAAACAGAATCCGTTGCGAGAAATGCTTCGGCTACGGACAATCTTTTGTTTGCGCTGTCGTCAAGTGTTCTTTCAAACCACTGAGTAGCAGATGTCAATGCGGGGTTAATCGCAAGCGAAATTATATATCTTGAAAGTGAACAGATTCTCTCACTTCTCATCGGATTTCTCTTGTAAGCCATAGCGGATGAACCAACCTGCTTTTTACCGAAAGGCTCTTCAACTTCCCTTAAGTTTTGAAGAAGTCTCAAGTCATTTCCAAACTTTGAAGCACTTTGAGCAATTCCGGATAAAACGCTTAACACCATGTAATCTATTTTTCGGGAATATGTCTGTCCGGAAACATCGTAACAATCTTCAAAGCCCATTTTTTCGGCAATTTTTTTATCGAGCATTTTGACTTTTTCTGTATCATTTTCAAAAATCTCCATAAAACTTGCCTGTGTTCCGGTCGTTCCTTTAGAACCTAACAGTTTCAAGCTCTTTAGTACAAAATCCAAATTATTATAATCGAACATCAAATCCTGCAACCAAAGTGAAGCTCTTTTTCCAACCGTAACCGGCTGTGCACTTTGAAAATGAGTAAATCCCAAAGTCGGGAGATCTTTGTATTTTAAAACAAATTTTGAAAGTGTATCCATCAAATTAACAAGCTGCTTTTTTATAAGTAAAAGAGCCTGTTGCATGATTATAATATCTGTATTGTCACCCACATAACATGAAGTTGCACCCAAATGAATTATAGGCTTTGCTTTTTTACACTGTTGGCCATAAGCATAAATATGGCTCATTACATCATGGCGAACTTCTTTTTCTCTTGCTTCGGCAACTTCATAGTTTATGTCGTCTTGAAATTTCTTAAGCTCATCAATCTGATCATCGGTAATATCAAGTCCGAGTTCTTTTTCAGATTCGGCAAGTGCAATCCAAAGTTTTCTCCAGGTCTTAAACTTGAAGTCGGGTGAGAAAATATAGCTCATTTCTTTGCTTGCATATCTTGTTATAAGTGGATTTTCATATCTGTCTTTACTCATCGTCTAATGCTCCATTCGGGTAATCACCTGTGAAACAGGCATCACAATATGTTTTTTCGTCACTGTCTATCAGTTTGCCGAGACACTTTGTATCCAAAAACTCAAGACTGTCCGCTCCAATGATTTTACAGAGTTCTTCAACGGAATTTCTGTTCGATGTCAGTTCCTCTCTGGTTGGGATATCTGTTCCGAAATAGCAGGGATAATGTATTGTCGGTGAACTTATACGAACATGAACTTCCTTTGCGCCTGCGTTTCTAAGTGCGAAAACTATATTTTTACTTGTTGATCCACGAACAATTGAGTCGTCGACCATAACAATTCTTTTTCCGCATACCGCAGACTTTATAACATTGAGTTTTACACCGATAGCGGTCATTCGATCTTTCTGAACAGGTTTGATAAAAGTTCTTCCGACATAAGAATTACGATGAAATCCAATACCGTACGGGATTTTACTTACTTTGGCAAATCCGATTGCGGCGTCAAGTCCGGAGTCCGGAACACCAATTACCATATCTGCGTCAGTAGGTCTTTGTTTTGCAAGTAACATGCCGGCACGAACTCTTGCATCATGGACATTTACTCCGTCAACATCACTGTCGGGTCTTGCAAAATATATGTATTCAAAGATACAAATTGATTTTTGAACATCTTGATCGAATTTTATTGATCTAAGACCAGTGGAATCAATTACAATAATTTCACCGGGTTCAACATCTCTTACAAACTTAGCCTTAATAGTGTCAAGAGCGGAAGTCTCGGAAGCGACAACAAATGCATCGTCTAATTTTCCTATACAGAGTGGTCTGAATCCATGCGGGTCGCGTGCTGCTATCATTTTTGTCGGGCTGAGCATAACAAAAGAATAACAACCCTTTATTTTTTCTACAGTTTTCAAAACGGCGTCTTCAATCGATTTTTCCTTAAGCCTTTTTCTAACTGCAATTTGCGCGATTATCTCCGCATCGGTATCGGTTGAGAACATTGCACCGTTTTTGGATAGTTCCAATTTTAGCTTTTCGCTGTTTGTCAAAGTTCCGTTTACCGCAACGGCAAGTCTGCCCTTTTGGTGCTTTACAATCAAAGGCTGAGCATTCTTCGCGTCTCGCTCTTTGGCACCGGAATATTTAACGTGTCCGATTGCCATATTGCCGGGAATATTTTCAACATCTTTCGGAAGAAATACTTCTTGAATTACACCCGGTCCTTTTTTCCCGGTTATAACACCGGCGTCGGATACTGCAAAACCACAGCTTTCTTGTCCTCGATGTTGAAGTGCGTATAAGCCTTCAACTACAGTCGGCACAGCTCTTTCATGTCCGAAAATACCGAGCACTCCGCATTCTTCTTTTAATTTTTCGTATTCTGATTCTTTCAAATTATTTAAGTCCTAATCTGTTTGACATTTCCTCATATGCTTCTTCAACAGAACCCATATCTCTTCTGAAACGATCTTTATCAAGTTTTTCATGAGTTGTCATATCCCAGAAACGACAAGTATCGGGAGAAATTTCGTCTGCAAGAATAATTTCGTCATGATATTTACCAAATTCAAGTTTGAAATCGATAAGTTCAACATTCTTTGTTGCAAAATATTTTTTCATAACATCATTTATCTTGAATGCCATTTCTTTGATTTTTTCAATTTCTTCTTTGGTTGCGAAACCACAAGCTATTGCATGATATGAATTTATAAGCGGATCATCTAAGTCATCATTTTTATATGAAAATTCAATTACCGGAATCTTGAGTTCAAAACCTTCTTCAAGTCCGAGTCTTTTTGCCATACTTCCTGCTGCCTTATTTCTGATAATTACTTCAAGCGGAACAATGGAAACTTTTTTAACGAGTGTTTCTCTGTCACTTAATTCTTCAATAAAATGAGTAGGTACGCCTTCTTTTTCAATGAGCTTGCACATAAAGTTGCTCATCTTATTGTTGATAACGCCCTTACCTGTGATTGTTCCTTTT
>QWCB01000963.1_pt1 | contig 29784 bp, 33 predicted proteins | sample 1972511 | NCBI WGS metagenome assembly QWCB01 (sample SAMN09866719, study PRJNA288562) | Human gut metagenome isolate term5_stool, whole genome shotgun sequencing... | isolation source: gut | host: Homo sapiens | place: USA: California | reverse complement strand
CCAAGTGCTTTGCTATCAACTGTGTATCGGAGAACAGCTATGCACTCCTTATTGACGAGATTACATACGAGAGCACAGAACCTATGACTCTTTCACTTCTCGGCTTCAACGTATATCGTGATGGCGAAAAGATAAATGACGAATTGCTCGAAGAGGGTTATTATGTTGACACTAACGCACCTGCCGGCTCACATTATTATAATGTAACCACTGTTTACGACAAGGGTGAGTCTGCATTCAGCAATCAGGTCAGCACAACAGCCGGCATTGAAACTGTCAACAATAACAGCATTGCTGTGTATGCCAACCAGTCTACCGTCTACGTCAAGGGAGGCTATGGCCAGCAAATCAGAATATACAATGCGCTTGGCCAGTGCTTCGAAAACAAGGTAATCAACAGAGACAACTTTGCAACCACTCTTACACCGGGTATCTATATGGTATCTGTAGGTAGCAAGACAACAAAGGTTGTGTTGAAGTAATGAACTTTCATAAGTTCAGAAAATAAGCTAACTAAAAATGAAAGCATGAACAGCAAATTATTCATATCAATGGCGGCAGTTCTTATGGGAACTGCCACCATTAATGCCCAAACCGTCACTCCTCCATACCTTAACGAATTCGCTACATCCATTGGCGATATGAAGGTGGTAAACGCAGAGGAAGAATCACCTTCCTTTATCTTCAATAGTTATGGAGGAAACAATTGGGGAGGCGGCGTCTCATATACGGGCAACGCAGATTATAAAGCCGACGATTATCTCGTATCTCCGGGTATGGAGGTGGAAGAAGGAATGGTATACACCATCTCTTTCCTTTACAAAAACGGAGCAAGCGGCACTCCTTACAAAGTGTCGGTTCTCAAGGGAGATGCGGAAGACAATCTGAAAGAAGTGGTGGAGTCGAAAGACCTGGACCAAAACTATTCGTTTGCAACTTATAGTTGCACATACGAGGCGAAGGCCACAGGTACCGTCTATTTCGCTATTCATATCGAGCGCGAGGCAGGAGCCGGAACCATAGCCTTCGACGACTTCCGTGTTTCGGCTGGAATATCGGGTAAGGCACCGGCTGCATTAAGCAACTTCACAGCCACTCCTAAGGTGGAGGACAACAAGTTTGTTGTGGCTTTGGAGGCAACTGCGCCTACACTTACCCACTCTAGAGCTGCGCTTGAAGGCTATGTAAAGGTTAAGGTGACAAGAAGCGACGGCGAAACTATCGACACGAAAGAAGATGTTATGCCTGGAGAGACTGTCAGCTTCATCGACCAGTCGCCACTCAGCACATACACCACCTATGTCATTAGTGCCGAGAACGAGTTTGGCACGAGCTCCACTGTGGAAGCTGTATCCAACCCTTCCTTTGGCACACCGGAAGCGGTCAGGCGAAACAAACCCTTTTGAAGTTAATGTTTCAAACGCCTTTGAACATTATATCACATGGGGTTTAGCTTTGCCATACCCAATTTTGAAAGTTCAGGTGATATAATGCGAAATCCAAACGGGTATGGAACGGTTGCAAAGCTATCAGGCCAACGCCGCCGCCCATACATTGTGAAGAAAACCATAGGTTGGAATGACAAAGGCCATCCCATCTATGACATTATCGGCTATGCTGAAACCCGTGAAGCCGGGAACATCATGCTTGCTGAATACAACCGTGATCCTTGGGATGTTGACCGGGCCAAGATCACCCTTCAACAGCTTTTTGACCTCTGGAAAGAAAAGAAGGCCCCGAAGCTGGGTGAATCCAATCGTTCTTCCCTCTGTTCAGCGTTCAAGCATTGTTCAGCGTATGTGAACAAACCTTACAAGCAACTGCGATCCTACCAAATGCAAGAAACCATTGATGGTTGTGGGAAAGGGTATAGCACCCAAGCGGCCATCAAGAACCTGTGGGGCCATCTTGACCGGTTCGCCCTTGAAATGGATATAATAAACCGGTGCTTCTCCGAACTGCTGACTTCTGATCCAATCCCTGAAACAACCCGGCTTCCGTTCTCCAAGGAAGAAATCAAAACCGTGTGGGAACACCAGTCTGATCCTTGGGTTGATACGGTCTTGATCATGCTATATTCCGGGTGGCGTATCTCTGAATTTCTGAACCTGAAACCGGAAGATGTGGACTTGAAGGAAGGCACGATGAAAGGCGGCATCAAAACGAAGGCCGGTAAGAACCGCATTGTTCCCATTCACCCGAAGATCAGGCCCTTGGTTGAACGGCGGCTTGCTGAAGGTGGCCCCCGGCTGATCTGCTACAACGGGAAGCCATTCAACCAAACCCAATACCGGACTTTTTGGGCAGAGATCATGACCGCCCTGAAGATGAACCACACCCCGCATGAATGTCGCCACACTTTTGAAACCCAACTGGACAGCGCCGGGGCCAATCGGAAATGTATTGATTTGCTCATGGGCCATGTGTCCAAGGACACGGGAAACCGGGTCTATAATCACAAGACTTTGGACGAACTGAAGGCCACCGTGGAACTGATTCCATAGGGTTCAAACCGGTGAACATTTTAGGCCGCTGAACGCTGAACTATGCACACATTAGTAACAAGAAAACCCCGAACCCCTGAAAAATCAAGGGTTCGGGGTTCGTCTGTTTTTATTGTACCATAAATTTTTCTACTCTGCAACGCTCTGAAACGCCCAAATACTGAACATTTCAGCCCTTTGAAGTTCGGTGAAATCGGGGTTATTAGTAACATAGTAGAAACACGCAAAAAAGGCCCTTCCAGCTTGAACCGGAAGGGCCTTTTCTCATGGTCAGGTTTTGGTGGCGTAGTCAAGGGAAATCCACCCGGCACCGCTTTTCAGTTTGCCCCACTTGGCCGCACCTTTACCGGTGCTTTCGGCCACGATGGTATAAATACCGGGCTGGATGTAGCCGGTTGCACCGTAGTTTGTGCCGGGGCCTTTACGGATATTCAGGTTGGTGATCTTCACCCGCACATGGTAAGGGGTCACGGTGGCCCCTGTGGTGCCGCCTGTGGGCTTTTCTGCGGCTGGGGGTGTAACTACTACCCCACCACCATTGGAAGCGCCCTGAAGCCTTCTGTTGACTTCTGCGGCAATCTCCCCGTGTCTGGAATAAAGATATTCCCCCGGACAGGCTTTGTTGGCGAAGTCACGATGAACGGTCATGTTGCATCCGTTCCGATGGTTCACACGATCATTCTTGTTCGTACTCCACACCAACTTCTTGATCCCGTTCCGCTTGCAAATATCCGTTACCAAATCCAACAGGGCCGCATAAGCCTTGGCGGTGACGGCGTAAGGGTGGGTGGTGTCGGAAGCAACTTCAATGGTGATTGCCCGGTTGTCATTGGTGCCGTTGCTGGAACACCAAGAACGATCCTTTTCATCCACGGAAAGGCCAATGGAACCATCCTTACCAACAACATAGTTGGCGGAACATTGCCGGTCTGTGGTGGCGAAATAATCACACCCCTGTTTTGCTGTCCATTGCCCAACGATACAATGAATCGTGATGGTGTCAATGGCATGGTTCCGGGGGCTGGTTTTGTTTTTCGTGATCCGGGTATAGGTTGCAAGGGGGGAATTACTCATTTTCTGTATCTCCTTTCACCTGAAGAATGGCCCTGAACTTGGTGAAGGCTTCTGCGATATACTTACAAGACACCATCAGCACAGCGCCCACAATAACCAAATCAGCAAAAATTTCTGTGTATTCTTCCGGGATTGCCCACCCAAGCTGATCCGCATAAATCGGAAGGGTGGTGATTGCTACACAAAGCAAGGTCAGGCCCACAACGAAGGTGGCAACCTTCAGCCCGGAATTGATCATTTTCTGTCTGTCGAAGGGCTGAAGCAAAACCTTGATGTTGTAGTAAAGGGAAAAAGCAACATTGGACAGGTACGCACACAGGAAGATCAGCATGGCCCACCCAATATTGATCAGATTGTTCAAAACAGCGTTCAGCATGGTTTCAAATCTCCTTTGCATCGTTATAGATTTCCGGGCCATACAACTTCCGAAGTTTGATCCGGTTTTCGGCTTTGGCTTTGGAATAGTAAAACCCGGTTGCGGTTGCCAATTCAGCAAATATGGCGGGGATCAAATAGGCCAGCGGTTCAAGGTTTTCAGTTTTCCAAACCATGATAAGGGTGAAGGCCGTAACCCCAACGGTTACGGCCCCCACCACATACAGGATCAGCTTGGAAAACTCACGCTTTGGCTTTTTGGTTCGTCTGCTCATTCTTCCGGGGGATCGGTGGACAACTCCAAGAATTTTCTGTGAAGATCGTCCATCACCCCATTCACCCCCAAAGAATGATACTGCTTCCAGCAATTTTCAAAATTATCCCGTGCATAGATTGGGGCATAGCCTTTTTCGGAATACTTATTGAAATCGCTGATCATCTGCGCCCGAAGAAGGGCCTGAATACCGGCCTTCAAAGCCTTGGAATCCTCGGTGTTATGCTTGATTTGGCTCCACAGGTATTTGAATACTGCCAAAATCAAGGCGGGAACACCAATCAAGCACAACACCTGATAAATCGTCATGGCTTTTCCCTCCTATCAGGCCCCGATCAGGGCGGCAATATAGCGCAAATCCTCAACAGGGCCGTTGTAGAAGTCGAAGTTCCAAATCCAATGTTCTTCCTGATCCGGGCGCTTGTACTTCTGACAAAGGGCATCTTCCCAAATCTTCCCCCACCGGGCCTGATACCCGGCATCACGCTTTTCCAGCTTGGGAATGATCCGGTTCAACAGTTCGCCCCGTTCCTGCCCCATGCCATCATCATTCTGTGTGAAGAAGTCATAGGCGTTTTGGCTGGTGGCCGAACACACCGGAAGATCATTCAGGATCAGAAAACCACCCTGACCATTCAGGGTGGTTCCATACGGAATGTTCACTTGTCCGCAAATCGCCTTGAACCTTGCCCGTTTACGGCAAACATAGGTTTTATACTCCATTCGTGCTTTCCTCCCACCCGTACACACCGGGTTCCCACACATTGGAATCCACCGTGGAAATCCAATGCTTTTCCTTATGGCTCACCTTTGCCCCCTTGGAATAAGCGTCATGCGCTCCCACCGGTTGGCTCCATTCGGGCCATTCTTCAGCGGGATCACTCGTTTTGCTCCACAGGCTGGAAGCCGTGTCCGGTGTCCAATCCGCTTGGGAAGTATGGGCCTGAACGCACTTGTAAAGGGTTCCGTTATACCGGCGAATCTGCCCCACCGTGTAGCCAACAGGGAAAGCCCATTCAGCGAACAAATCAGCGTGTTCCGCCGCCGTTTCAGCGTCAATGCTCCCGGCTTCCGCCAAGGTCACAAAGACGATTCCACCGGCTTCTGTGGCTTTGGTGATCTCGGTTCCTGCGTCCGTTTCCTCCAAACTCACGGTTTCCAGTTCGTCCATAGCGGCACGGCCCAACAAATGGTAAGCCACACCCTCAAAAACAATGCCCGAAGCATCATGCTCCGGGCAAAGGATGTAGCAACCATTTTCGGCTTTTTTGATGTAGTTCAGGTTCTCGGTCAGGCCGATACCGGCCCCGGCTTTGATGATTCTAAACATTGTCCACCTCCGAAAAAGATTGCATGGTAAAGCCGCCGCAACCGTAGCAACCGGCCATGATCGTTGAAGTTCCGGTAATAGGCGCTTTGGCACTCCATGTATTGTTCTATGTCAAAGAAGGTTCGCTTGCCCTCTTTGAACTCCCTGTGAAACAGCTTCAGTTTTCGCCTTGCCCGTTTCACTCCATCCCGACTTCCATTCACCTTGATCTTGCCGGTTTCGGTAAGTGTGAACCGGGCTTTGCAGAACCGGAACGGTTTTGTAAGCGGGATCACCTTACACTTGCGCTTGTTCACTCGGATTCCAGCGGCTTCAAAACGCCTTACAATTTCATGGCCCATCAGCTTTGCTTCATCCACCGTGGGAAAGAAAGCATAGTAATCATCCATGTAATGACCGGCGCAATGAACATGGGCCTGACACTTGATCCATTGGTCAATCTTGCTGGGCAAGGCCACCATTTCCTGTTGGGAAGGCTCCACACCCAAAGGCAAGCCCCGGCCCGGTGTCGGGCATGGGGAAAACTGGATGATCGTATCTGCCAAGTTTTGAAGTTCAGGATTCAAAATCAATTCCCGGTGCCGCTGGTATAACAGGGCGTGGGAAGCATTTGGAAAGAACCCTTTCAAATCCAACAGCAACACAGCACCTTCCCGGCCATAGCGCCGGTAATGCCATCCAAGCTGTTGTTTGATCCGCTTGAACTGCCAATGAAGGCCCTTTCCCCGCTGACTTGCCCCGTTGTCATAGATCATCGAAGGTGAATACAGCGGGATCAGAACTTCATTGCAAAGGGTTTTATGGATTTGTCGATCCGTAATGTGCGGGGCATCTATCGGGCGGATTTTTCCCCGTTCCCGAAGGGTGAAATGGGAACAGGATTTGGGCTTCCAAGTCTGTTCCAACACCGTTCGCCGCCGTGTTGCCGTACCAGAAAACAGGTGGCCTTCAAAGTTTTGAACACTTTGCTTCCACCGTACCCCGTTACAACACTTTTTCCCATAGAAGAACATCTTTCGATAGGAAAATATTTTATTCGTTGGCCCAAGGCTATCACACCGGGCCTGTTTTCGTTCCAACCGCTTTGCTTTGCGGCGCTGGAACCTTGCTTCATGCCGTTCTTGGCTTGTCATAATAAAAGTATTCGCCCCTCGTACAAATATCTTGTAGGGTGCCGTCTAAATTGCTTTGCCCTCACACATGAAATGGGATAAGGCACGATTACCCACCATGCAAGAAGCGTCCGTGTAAAGGCATCAAAGGGCAGTTTTAGGGATTTACACCCAAGGAAGCGCAACTCCTTTTACATCGGTCGTCTTTCACCTGAAAAGCCGTTTGCCTTCTGTTACTACATTTGACCGTGTATATCTGCAAAATCCGGGCCGCAACCCACCAGAATTATTGGCATTGTTATTGTTGTTGTTGCCATCCGTCCAGACAATAACGAAATTGTTGTTGTTATTGTAATTAGGGGAACGAAGGCCCCACCAAACCGCCAGAGGACACATTAACAGTCACGCACCTAATAGGAAATCATTTCTGTTTTGCTGTTACATTTTTGATTGCTCCTTTCAGAAGTTCGTTTTCTTTGTCGATCAGTTCACCCAAGTTTTGGGCCATCTTATCCAGCTTTTCCATTGCATCCTGTGACTTCACCGGATTCCCCTTGGAAGTGGTGAAGGCCCCTTCCGGGTTCTGGTTCAGAATCAGGTAAACATGGGTCAAGCGAACATCCAGCGCCATCAGGGAAGCCCGTGCTTCAAGAAGATGGGCCTTCCTCATTTCAATGCGCTGGTTGTCCGAAGGAAAGATACTGTTGGCCTTCTCCGCATGGTCGATGATCTCACCGGCCAGCTTTGCCACCGGCTCCGCAATCAACCGGGAATACCGGGCTGAAAGACGGGTCAGGAAGTTCAGGGTTTCAACATAAATCTGATTGGCCGTGTTGATGAACTCGGCCTTGCTTGTGGTTCTCTTTTGCTTCAGGACAGACATTTTCAGTTATACCCCTTTGGGTGAATTATCGACATTGATCGTTCCTTCCGCCTTTTCCACTTCTTCCAAGTGTTTCAGAAGAACAAATTCAATGTAATTGGTAATGGATCGGTGTTCACGGGTTGCAAGCGCCCCGATCTTGTCAAAGACTTCATCAGATAGGCGCAAGGTGAAAACACGCTTGTTTGTTGCCATACAATACCCCCTTCAAACAGGCTTATGGATATTGTATGGCTGATTTTGTCCGGTGTATGCACTCAAAAGGCAGTCAAATGATAGCACTTTGCCGGAAAACCCCCATTTTCAAAAAATCGTCGGGCGGCTTACGCCGCCATTATTATTTTTATTTGGGGTTCCCTCCCGGAACCGCCGCCTTTCGGCGGCGGGATGGGGGGCGGGATCATCCTGCGGGGGATTAGGCGGCAAAGCCGGGCCGCAACCCACCAGAACCATTGGCATCGCCATCGTTGCTGCCGCCATCCGTCCAGACAAGAACGAAACGGTTGTTGCTACCGTAACAAGGGGAACGAAGGCCCCACCAAACCGCCGTGGTGACGGCGGTATGATTATTTGCAATCTTGGTGTTACCAGCTTTGTAATAATCATACTGGGCCTGATAGTTCTGTTCATACTGGTTGGCGTAGCTTCTCGTACCAAAGACTTCAAACTCGGAAAGATCAAACAGGTAATCGGTAGTAGTTGTAACATTACCGGAACTGTTGCTTGCATTGCCCGTGTTATCGGTGTACTTGGTCACGGGTTGCATCACAGCACGAAGGTCAGACGGAAGCGCCGCCATCAAACTGTTTGCCAAGGGGCTTGTGGGGGTTCCATCATTGCCATAAAGGGTTTTCCGCTTATAGCAAGCGTTCCAGCCACCGCTGTTCGTGTTGCTGGTGTTCCAACTGAAATAACCTGTGCCGGAAATATTAGTATTGTATTTGCTGTCACACAGGGCAACAGCGGCACTCCCAATTTTTCCGATCTGAAAATGGATCTTATTCCCGCCTTCACGGGCCGAATTGTGATTGAACCCCAAAATGAAAACATTGACCGCCAAATTGGAAAAAGTGGTGTTACCCACCTTACCATTGATCTTGATTTCCTTCACATCACCAACGGCCCAATAGTTGGCCCCCAAACCTGCGGAACTGACTTCCCGGATGGTTGCCCAACTGTTATCGTTCAGAACCTTGGTGGGCAATGTCACTTCAACGGAACAGGTCTTATTGGCCGGGGCCGTGTGGTTGGTGCCAGCGCCCACGCTGACGGTGATTGTGGCGCTTCCTTTGGCCTTGGCGGTAACAGTTACCACCGAACCGGAAACACTCACAGAAGCCACCGTGGGGGCGCTGGAAGTGGCTGTGATTGTGCCGTTACCGGCTCTTGTCACGGTGATGGTGTCCGTGGTCTTTGCGGCGGTCAGTTTGATGGAAGTCTTATTCAAAGACAAACTACCAGCGGCCTTGGCAATGCTCCAAGCAATCGTTTTGGCCCCGGTGCTTCCATCAGCCCACTTGTAGTTCGTTTTCGGCGTGAAGGTGGCATTGTAGGAACCGGCGTTCGTGCCGCTGGTAGTTCCTCCAAGCGTCATTTTCCCGCTGTCATAGTTGTTCCAAGTGGGGCTTTGGGCCGAACCGGTATAAGTAAGGCTGTTGCTCTGCGTGGGGATCGTCATGGTGGCGGCGTTGATTGTCCAAGTCACTTCCTTGGCGGTCTGCGTACCGTCTGCCCACTTATACCGCCCCTTGGGTGTGAAAGTGGCCGTGTAGGTTCCCGCATTGGTGCCGGTAGTCACGCCGCCCAAGGTCAGCGCATCGGGGTTATAAGCGTTCCAAGAAGGACTTTGGGCCTGTCCGTTATAGGTCAGGGTGCCATTCTGCGAAGGAAGAACATTGATGGTATAGACGATACCGGACACAGCATCCAAGGCCGCATTTGCGGCATCCTGTGCGTTCTGTGCGGCTTCCACACAGGTTCCGATCTGGTTCAACAGATACGGGTGGGCGGTCTGATCAAGGTTGTGTTCGTTCACCTTTTTTTGGGCCGTACCTTTGGGATCATAGTTCATGTTGGGAAGCTGTTCGGCGGGAACCTTACCATCCACCAGATCAGCCTTCCCGGATTGACCTTTCTGAAGGGCTTCAACGGCATCCGCATTGGCCTTCATTTGGGTATCAATCTTGTCCATGTTTTCATTCTGAACCCCTACATCATAAAATTCAGATTCAAGGGGTTTAGTCAGCTTGTAGTTGGTTGTTTTATTCGCCATTCTTCAAAACCTCGTTTCTCAACTGATTATGGGTATAGGCGGCAAGCTGGGCATGGGTGAACCTCCCAAGTTCCGCATGGGTGTTATAAAGCTGAAGCAAGGTCACAACCATGTTTTGGGGAACAACCCGATTCAGCAAAGATTCAACATCATTGAAGTTGTTCTTTGCGGCCAACCCGATTTTCACAAGAAGCTGATAGGTGCCTTCTTCCACATCAGCGGAATAGTTTCCCTTCCCGCACAGCGTTTCAAGGATGTTCCGAAGCTGGGGCAAGGTGTACGGAAGTTCTTCATTGATCCGGGTCAGAATACGGAACCGGCGATCTTCAAGACTGTCCGTGCCTTTGGGGGTGATCCCCAAAATCTTTTCCCACCGGGAAAGGCCCATGTTTCCAGCGGTGGGAATGAACTGATTATCAAGAAGATCATCCGTGGTATCCCATGCCTTTTCAATTTCCGGCTGTTCGCTCCCCATGATCCCCTGAAACTCCGCATAATCACGAATGACATAGGGAAGATAATCAATCAGTTTGCGTTCCATGCTCCCGGCCCCCTTATCCGCTGATCACGATGGTTCCCGGCTCAATGGTTCCCAAAACCGGAATGTGGTCAAGGGTCAGGGTACAGTTCGCCGCTTCACCGTTGATCTTGGTGTTGGCAATATCCAGAATACCGGTGATTCCCAACAGGCGGCTTTCCACCTGACTGATACGAACCACAAGGGCTTCATTCTGGTCTGCCCAACTTTGGGCCAGTTCCAAGAAGTAACCGTTGATTGCTTCCGTGACATAGGCGGAAACATCATCCCAACTCCATTCCCGCTGATAGTACAGATCGAAGGAAAGGTTGATGGTATCTTCACCCACGCCTTCAACCCTCACCACATGGCCGATGGGGGCAATGCCCACGCCTTCACCGGCGTTCTGAAGGGGGTCAACTGCGGTCTGTACCTGATCCACAAGGGCTTCCGAAGGCTTCTTGAAGGAACTGTTGATGATCACCAGCTTCACGGTTCCGCCCACGGTCAGCTTGCTATTGGCTCCCGCCGCATACACAGCATTCAACCACGCCTTGATTTCCTCGGACACACCGGAAAGGCCGCTGATCCAAGTGTCGGTTCCCGTGGGCGGGATCAGCTTGGCCGGGTTCAAATCGCTGTTCCAAACCCGATATACCTTCACACCGCCCACGCCGGGAATAGCGTTCACCTTTTCCAGATAATCCGCACGGTTGCCGCCGAAGGCTTGGGCGTTCAGGCTATCCATGTAACGCTGTCTGAAAACCTCGGTATCTTCTTCATCCTCACCGGGGATCACCACGGCGGAAATGGAACAGGTTTCAAGCCCGTCCACATACTCAATGGGAATCACCGTTCCGGTGTAGTCATTACCGGCTTCACCAGCGGTTTCACAGGTGATTTCATACTTACCACTTCCACGGTCAGCCGAAACATAATAGTTCAGTTCTCCAATGGAAAAGCGAGTGTTCATGGGAAGGTGCAAGGTGGTTGGTGTAATGCTCAACTGCAACACGGCGGGGCTTGCCGGTTGCGGTTTCAGCCCCCTTTCTGCCGCCCTCAAAATGAGATAAGGGCGGGTTGCGGTGTCTGCAAAGGTTTCATTCAGCACCGTATCAAGGGCAATATAAAGGTTCTGCAATTCCACGGCGGCGGGGGCATCACCGCACCAAACCAATGAACCTTCACGGGTGTCCAAATTGCCATTGATGGAAAGCGCCTTCTGAAGCATCCGGGAAAGGATTGCTTCATAGGTCTGTGCTTCATACATCAGATTTCAACCCCCAATTCTGCATTGATTTCGCCAAAAATGCTGACCACCGTGAAGGTAGTCAGCACTTTCTTTTTGTTCACCGTAAATTCAAAGTTCTGAACCGCCGTGATCCTATCATCCTGAAGCAAGGCTTCACGAACCCGGCGTTCAATTTCGGGAATACAGTATTCCACATCTTTCCCGATCAGATTATGAAGTTCAACCCCATAATCCCAAGAATGGATCAACCATTCATAGCGTTCCGTGTTCAGGATCAGGAAAACCGCCTGTTCCACGGCTTGGATTTCATCAATGGTGCCGATGATGGTCAGGTTATCGTGGTTCATCCTGAAAGTACGGCTTGGAAGGGTTTCAATGGTGAAATCCTGTTTAATATCATCCTGCACTTGCGGAATCATCATCAAACCCCCTTTACTCGGTCAATGACCACGAATTTCTTTCCTTGCTGAACCCGGATCAGAAGCACCTTTTCACCGGCCTTCAAAGCGTTGTGAACCTTGAAGGTTTTCTTGCCAACATAGGCGTGTTTGTGGGCTTCATACGCCGCCGCACCAGAACCGCCGCCCTTGTCCTCGGTGGTGTGGTTTACCGTCATATCAACTTCAAAATCAGTCACATTCCGGGTCAGGATCAGCATTTTAGAAGTGTAGATGGATTTCTGATCCACCTGAATTTTCAAGGGTGAAGCGGAAAGGACAGTTCCAAACAGGATGTTCACCGGCTTCCCGGCTTCCACAGCTTCCACCGCCGCCCGTTTCACAACTTCAACAGGATTAGGCAATAAATTCACCCCCGATCAGGTCAAGTTCCATCATGTGTTCATCACCCCTGAAGGTGTGGGTGACTTTGTTCACCACCATGTAATTGTTGGTGACAATATCCCCAAGGTTCAGGGCCACCACCACGGCGCTTCCAGCACGAACCCGCACATCACCGAAAGCGTTCTGAATGGTCAGCTTGCGGGTTTTCTGATCGTACAGCTTCAACAGGGCATCCGCCTTGGCGGAAGCGCCCGTTTTGGTCTGAACTTCTTCAAAATATTGAAGAACACCCCATTGGTTCATTTTCGCCCCGTCCTGTGCAATGAACAATTCCCGCTTACCGGTTTTTTCATCGTTATAGGCCAGTTTGATCTTGTTATAGGTCTGTTCATCAATACTGGATTCATAGCTGAAGTTTTCCCCGGTTTCTTCATCAATCAGAAGGTTCAGCTTCATGGTATTGATGTTCTTCAGGGTCAGCTTCCCGGCATCGTCATACAGAACATAAAGCTGTTTGGTATTCATCAGGGTTTCATCAAGGGCGCTCTGGATCATATCAAACAGGGTTTGGTTTTCTTCCACGATGGTTTCAAGGGTATAACCGGTATCTTCCACCGTGCCAAGGTTCAACCGGAAATCTGTTGCAATACGCTTCAGAAGGTCAGAAGCCTTCAGCCCTTCTTCCGTGATGGTGTCCTTATTCTTCAAATAACGCAACTGATCATAGGCCACAACATCAATGGTGCCGCCCTTGTCACGCTTTTTCTTGAACACAAACCCATAGAACATGGCGGTTCCGTTCACAGTCAGCTTCACCGGATCACCTTCAGCAAAGTTCAGCCCCGGCCCCTTGACAACGGTGAACTCCAACTTGCCGGGGGTTCCCTTGCGTTCCAAGGTCAGCCGTGCGCCTTCCTCGACAACGGGGAATTGAATGGTGCTGTTATGCTGGATGAACAATTCAACTGCCAAACGGAATCACCCCTTTCAGGAAGGCAAAGTAAGAACCTGACCGGGATAGATCAGGTTCGGGTTCTTGATTTTGTCCTTGTTCAGATTATAGATTTTCGTGTAATCGGCCCCGTTGCCCAACTGCTTCTTGGCAATGTTCCAAAGGCAATCACCAGATTTCACAGTATAGATGGCGGCTTTCGGGGCCGTTGTGGTGGGCCGGGGTGCCGCCCTAACCGTTGCGGTGGCAGTTCCCCCGGAAGTCTTGGCCGGTTGCACGGTCACGGTCTTGGTGCCATAGGCTCTGTACTGTTTCAGGTTGATCTTCACCTTCACATCAAAACCTTCACCGGCATCATCGGTGATTTCATAGGTTTCAAGGCCAACGGTCAAATTGGTGTAATGGAACATCCCGCCACCGGGCTTCTGCCGGTTCAGAATGAATTGGAACGGGGTCTTGCTCACCTTCAGCCGTTCAAACAAGGACAGGTAATAGGCGGCGCTTTGCGCTCCACCATTGCTGAAGGGATAGGACACTTGGGGAAGAACCAATTCAAAGGACACATCCGAAAGGCCAGCGGCCTTCAGGATATTGATTTCTTCCCCGTTGATCAGGGTCATGGTCTTATTCTGGTTGTTGATCTTCACCGTCACCTTGGAAGGGGTGATGGGCATAAGCGTTCCCGCCATATACAGTTTATACGCCATTACTCATGCACCCCTTCTTCAGAAACTTCCAGCTTTTCAGCAAAGTCATTGGCCCAAGCATCCATGATCCCATCCAAATCAGCATCTTTGGAAATGTGGTTTTCATTGTGCTGTTCAACCTTGATTTCAGCGGTAGTGAACCGGTTGATTGCTTCACGCTCCGCAATGTCACGAAGATAGGCCAAATCTTCTTCAGCAATATCCAAGGCATCAGCGGTGGCCGCTGTGTTGTTTGCAATATCGCCGGTGTTCCCGTAAATGCTATCAAGATCATTGCCAAGGTTGAAGGCATCCAAAGAATCAGCCCCCATAGAATCCAAGGCGGAAAAATCAAACATACCGGAAACCTTATCGGCCACACCATCACCCCAAGCGGCACCGGAAGCAAAGGCATCAGCGGCCCAACCATCTTGGAAGGTGTCAAAGGTAGACATTCCTTCATTGAAAGCATCGGCAACGCTTTTATATTCCTCAACATTCCCATAGGCTTCAGCGGACTTAGCCGCATATTCGCTTGCTTTGTTGGTAATCCCGGAATAGTCGAACTCAACGAAGGGCAATTTGTTCAGGGCTTCACAGATACCCGCCACAACAGTAAGGGCCGTAGAAAGAAGGTTGTAAAACCACCCCTGAACATTGGAAATAACATTGTGGAAGGCCGTTCCGATATTGGAAGCACAAGCCCCCAAAGCGTTCCAGATACCCAAGGCGATATTTGCCACGGACAGGCCAAGGTTTTTGAAGAAGGCAATTACCACCATGATTCCGCCACAAATCACACCGAAGCCGCTATTGGCAATACCGGTGAACTTTGCAACCGCCGCACAAGCCGCATAGATAGCCGCAATCACGGCGATAATCAGAAGGATGATCCATGTAATGGGGCAAGCCAAAAGCGCCGCATTTAGGCCCTGCTGGGCCGCTGTTGCGGCAAAGGTGGCAACGCTCCAAGCGGTGGTCATTGCTGTGTGAATTGCCTTAACTGCGGCCTGAACCGCCATAATGGTATTTCCAACCAACATGACACCGTTATAGATCAGCATAGCGGCCACAATGCCCATGATAATAGGCTGAATCCAACTCCAATTATCAACGATCACGGAAGCAATGGAAATCAGAATATCCAGCACCGAAGAAGCAATATTGGCAACCCCGGCAAGGCCATTGATCAGGGCCGTGGTCACTTGTTGGAACTTGGAACTATTGGCAATCTGATTGATTTTGGTCAGGATCGGGGCGAACATGGAAAGGGCCTGATTCTTCATCCCGGCCCAAATCTGCGCCCAAGTCTTGGGCATGGAATCGAACTTTGCGTTGGTTTCGTCCGCCATAGCAAACATGGCGTTCTTCACCACTTCAGCCGTTACCTTGCCTTCCTGTGCAACCGTCTTGATGGAACCTTCCGCAATGCCCATATATTTTTCAATGGCTCTTGCGATACCCGGCGCACCGTCCAGAATGGAGTTCAGTTCTTCACCACGAAGCGCACCCGCCGCCATTGCCTGTGTAAGCTGGATCATGGCGTTGCTCTGTTCTTGGGCCGTAGCGCCGCCAATAACGAACTGCTTGTTCACCTGTTCCATGAAGGCAATGACCTGATCCATATTGCCACCGAAGGCGTTACCAGCGTTCAGGCCAAGTTTCGCAACGGCGGAAGCTGTGTCAAAATAAACGGATCGGGAACGCTGGGCGGAAGCCATGATCTTCTGTTCCAAGGCTTCAACGGAACCGCCATCATCCACAAGCAAATTCAATCGGGCCTTGGTGCTTGCCAATTCATCCGAAATATTCAGCGCCTTATTGATCCCGGCAATACCGCCAGCGGCAATGGCAACTTTCTTGATGATGGACAGAAGCCCGTTGGCGGAATTGCTACCCCCACGGATGGAATTGTTGAAATTCTGCTGTTCGTTGTTGGCGTTCCTGATATTTTCTTCAATGGTATCAAAGGCGGTTCCCGCTCTCGCCCATTCTTCACGGGCTTCCCGGATTGCCGCCGTGTCAACGGCTCTACCGGAAGCCTGTTGCATGGATTCAAAGGTGTTCAGCACAACACCCATAGCCTTGTGCATACTCTGAAGGGGGCTGGTAACACCATCATAAAGGGCAATAGCGGTTCGGATAGTTCCCACAGGGATCACCACCTTTCTTGGAGAATAGCCGGGGCCTTAATGGTGTCGGCCCCGGCGCTGTTTGCGTTCAATTTCCTTCTGCTTCTTCTTTTCAGCTTCCACCCGAACATCAATGGCCGCAATGATGAAGGCCCGTTCACGCCGGGGCAAAGCATAGAAGGCGGAAGGTGTTAAATGAAGTTCGTGAAGGCAATAGTAAGCAATGTTGGCTTCACCATCACCTTCACAGATCAGTTTTTTGCTTCATCAACCTCATCCTGCATGGTGGTATCAAAACCACACACTTCCTGAATCTTGGTCAGGTATTCGGCATATTCGCCGGGGGTCAGCATGGTTTTCAGAAGGGCATCAGCGCCCATGACCTTGTAGCTGTCCTGAAGTTCCTTATCATTCAGATTGGGGAACACGGTACAAGCCACGGCCAGCTTGCCAAGGTAAAGATCATAGTCGGTTTCCTTCTGATACTGGTTCTTCTTGCCGGGAACCGGAACACGCTTGGCACAGGACTTCCGAAGGGCTTCATCCTCGGTGCCGGTGATGGTCTTGATCTCCCAAGGAATGGGGTTGCCATCCTCACCCAAGAAGCGTTTGGAAGCAACAAACTTGATGTTCTCAACGGGAACGGCGTTTTCAGCCAAAAAAGCGGACAGGCTCATTGTTTTTTCCTCCTATATTTTGATACGAAAAAAGGCCCCGGCCCCTACCGAAGTAAGGCCGGGGCGCTCTGCTTACTGCATACCGGCCAAAAGGCTGAAGGTTTCGGGCATCTCGAAATCTTCAAAGGTGAAGTCCATATCTTCATCCAAGTATTCCGCATCAGCGTCAAACTTGGCAAGCAAGCCGCCGTCCATATTGCAATCCTTCAGGATCACGGTCTGACGGCCCACAGAAGAAGTGGGATCTTCATTTGTCACCTGAATGTCAAAATAGACATCCTCGCCGGTGTCCTTATAACGCTTCATCAGCTCACGGAAGATGGAAGTGTTATAGTGGAAGGTGGCGGAACCCGTACCCTTCCAGCCGGTGGCCTTATTGCCCTTGCCGGTCTTGCCCAAAATGGGAACTTCCGTTTTGTTCTTCTCAAAGTTGGCTTCAAGGTTGATAGCCTGCATGAAGTTGTAACGGTTATCCCCGATGGTCACGAAACATTCAGCCAAGGAAGCGGAAACAGCATCCTTGGCGTTCATGATGGTTCTATCTGCCATGATGGTTGTACCTCCTTACTGAACATAGACGGTCATATAAAGCTGTTCCATAGCGTTCACGGGGGTCACATAGTCAGTAACCACCACGGATTTCTTGGTATCGCCCTTTTCAACCGTCACATTTTCGCCGCTGAAGTTCTCAATGGCCCGAATATCCTGAAGTTCCGTGTGGTGCTTCACAATATCGTTCCAAAGGGAAATCCGGCCAGCGGCATCATTGGGAACCTTGCCAAGATACTTCTTGCCGAACAGAACGGCAATATCATTGGCGATCTGATCCAAAACTCGGATCGTCTGGTTGCTGGAAAAGTCGCTGGACTTTTCATCCGTGATGGAAATGAAGCTGTTAATGTCGGTCAGGACACACACCGCTTCATCCACACGATGGAACATGAAGGAACCTTCCCTGATCCCGTTTTCAAGCTGGGTCTGCGTGAAATCGGTGTCCACATCGTATTCACCATCATAGGTCATGTTGGTGGCGCTCTTATTGACCGCCGTGCCGCCGATCACACCCGTAACCCAAGGGATCAGGGCGGTGGAAGTCTTGTCGGAAGTCAGGCCGTTCTTGACGCTCACAACGCCTTCATAGTCGGCCAGCTTGCGGAAAAGAACCACCTGAAACTTCTTGCCCACATCATCACGCATACGCTTTGCGAAAGCCGCAAACAGGGCGGTGATGGTGGCCTTGCTCTCGGTGCAACCCATAGCGTTGAAGGTGTACGCTTCCGCCTGATCAAGATAGGTCTGATAGTCGGAATCGGCCACGGTGCCATTGGTGCCGCCCGTCAGGGGCAAGGAAGCGGTCAAGGAAAGGGTTCCGCTGGACTTCCAATCCAGATAGTCATTGGCCTTCAGGCCGGTGATAGCGGCCACACCTTCCTGAAGATCAACCTGAACGGTTCCCAAGAAGGTTTCCACATCGAACAGGGGCTTCTGTTCGGTGCTGTTTTCATTGGCCGTGATCACAACCCGAAGATCATTGCCACGGGTGCCGGGGTATTTGGCCGTTGCGTAGGTGTTGGACGCTTTCACGCCGCTGGAACCAAGGCGGAAGAAATGAACGGTCTTGGCGTGAAGGAAGATTTCACGCATGGGCTTCAGTTCATCCGCCGTGTACGCATAGCCGAAAATCTTCTGACTGTTCTTGATGAAGTCAGCCTGTTCCACCGTGAAAATCTTGCCTTCAGGCCCCCAATTCATGGCAAGGGGGATGGTGACAATGCCACGGTCAGAAAGGGTGGCGCTTGCCTGCGCCACAGAAATGAAGTTGATATATGCACCGGGCAGAACCTTGTTCTGCACCAAGAAGGTGCCGCCGCCAAGGGCCATATTAGTTCACCTTACCTTTCATAAAAATCTTTGATCAGCCCATCAATCTGATCATGGGTGTATTCCTTCCCATCTTCCAAAAGGATAGACAGCAGATCACGCCGGTTGGCGTAACGCCTGAAGGTCAACACTTTTTCTTTGGGGAATACCACCGGGGCCGTGATGGGCGGTTCCTGTGCGGTGGTGGCTTTCTTTCTGGTAGCCATTCAATCACCCTTTCTTTGGCTCCACATCCACATCCAAGGTTTCCATTGGGGTTTCCTCGGACGGGCGGGATAGTGTCAGATTGAAGTTGACGAAGAAGTGAAGAACCCCATCTTCAACTTCATAACTCATGGAAGTTCCGTGAAGCACATCCCCATTGGGAAGGGTGATGAACTCCAAACATTCCATCAAATCCCCGGCCATAGTGAACAATTCAGCGTTGTTTCTCCCGCTGGTTGGGAAATAGTGAACATCCAGCGGGTTCCGGTTCATGAATCGGTTCTTCTGCAACGAGGAAATGTCAGGCTTCAGGACAGCAATGAAAAAACAGGGTTCCTTGAAGCCCTGTTCCACATCATTCTGATAGATTTTGTACCCGGCCCCAAAGGTGGCGTTCAGCTTCATGGAAACACCTTTGATGATTTCATTGATCAACTGAACACCCCCTTCAAGGCTTCATACAACATATCATTCAGAATGGACGGAACCAAAACCTTTACTTCCTGTTCGGAAATGGTCAGCATCAGTTTGCCCGGAACCCAACTTGCCTTCAGGGTCTTACCCAAGGCGGGAACATAGCGCCCCGGTGTTTGCCGGTGGCCGTATTCCACATAGGACGCATATTCCAAATTGTTGATAACGGTCACGGTGTACTGATCCCCATGTTTTTCAATGGGAAGAATCGTCCAAGCATCCCGCAAGGAACCGCCCCGATACCCGGCCCAATACTGTTCCCGGATAGCCCCGGAACGGGTAAGAAAGGTTCGGCTTTTCCCGCTTGCACCCTTGGCCTTTACAGTCTTGGGTTCATCAAACTTGGGGGCCACACCAACCGGGGTTCTTTTCTTTACCTTGTTCCACAGGATTTGGGCAATTTCATTGGCGGCATCCCGGCAAAGCCGATCCATGTCAACTTCCGAAAGCTGTTGAAGGCGTTCATCCAGCTTCTTCAATTCCCGGTAATCACACCGGCCCCATCTTGCCATCAGGCCCACCCCCTGAAGGGTTCAAGCATGATTTCTTGATGGTTGGAGAAAACACCCGGTTCACCGGAACGGGAATAGGTGAAGGTTCGTTCCACATCGTTTGGCCGGGTGACAATGATCTTGCATCCTGCGGGAACCTTCACATCCGGGGAAAGGAACAGCTTCACCACCTGTTGGGCGGTTGCCACTTCATCCCCATTGGTTGAAGTTAATGTTTCAAAAGACAGCTTGCACGGCTGATCCTGAAGAAGCGGCTTTTCTTCAGAATCCGTCAGGTGGGTGACAGGATCGGTGACTTCCTCACGGATGAAGATAGAACACCGATCCTTCCACAACCGTTCCAAGGCGGTTCGCACGGCCTTATTTACCATACCAACCGCCTATAACGATAGATTTCACCAATGCGCCCGTTGATCAGATAATCAATCAGGCTGTTCAACCTCTGTTCAGGGGTTGAACTACCTTCACCAAGGGCAAAGGTAATGTTGGTGTCACCTTCCTGAATGGATTTCACCGCCGCATCCAAATCAAACCCTTCAAGCTGTCCAGAACACTTCTTCATGTTCAGGTATTCGCCCACGGCCATAGAAACGGCCAGACTTTCCAACCCCTCCGGGATTTCGGAAAGGTTGGAAAGGTTTTTGATCCTCCATTGAACATTGGTCAAAACCATATCCAACAACGGATCATCAGCGGCCCCCGCCACGCCAAGGGCCGTTAGCATTGCAACCGCTTTATCACGCAACGGGGTTCACCGCCTTTCTTACGCCGCCGTGATTTCGTACCAACCCTTGGTCTTGGGGTTGTCACCGGAACCGGGCGTGACCTTCACATAGCCGATACCGGAAGCGGCGTAATAGGTCTTGTCGCTGGAAACCGTGGTGTCAGCGGTGACAGCGGCGGAACCGGTGATGATCTTCACCGCCTTGGCTTCATTGGTCATGGCCGCAAGGTAATACTTGCGGGAATAAACCGTGTTGCGGCGGATGTTGCCTTCACGCTCCTGTTCCACTTCCGTACCCTTCTTGTTGAACAGGGTAACAGCTTCCTTGGTGGCAATGACCACCTTGCCGGTTTCGGCGTTCTTCTTGGTGTAGATGTTGATACCGCCCACGGTGCCAACATAGCCCTGCTTGGCGTATGCTTCCACATACTTCAGATCGTCCTTCAGGGCCTTACGAAGTTTCGCCATATCAGCGGGGTTGACGAAGCCGAAGATGGTCACACCTTCAAGGTTTTCCAGATTCAGCATGGCCGCACCATCCACAAAGGCATCAAAGCCAAGGGCGGTGGTCACGATGGTCATGGTGGCCTCGTTGAAAGCGCCGAAAATGTCAGCGTTCACGGTGTTGAACATATCCGTACCAGCGTGACGGGTGCCGGTGGTGATCACCATGGGATCGGTCATGGCTTCCTCGTCATAATACTGGAAACGGTTCTGTGCCATCTGAATCCGGTATTCCTTCTCGGTGTAACCGGCTTCAATGGTCTTGGTGTTGCCAACACCCATAGCCAGCTTTTCGGTGCCATCGGTGGCCTTGTACTTGTGAATCTTGCGAACCATACCAGCAACGCCGGTCAGGTTGTTGTCCACGGTGCAAAACTGCTGAAGATCAAGGTGGCTCTGGTACTGATCTTCAATTTCGTTGGACAGGAAAAAGTTATCGTAGCAAGTGTTTGCCATTACTCATTACCTCCATAAAGTTCTTTGTATTCGTCAGGATGGTTGACGGAATAGTTGTAGCGATCCAAGGGGTTCATGGCCTTCAGCTTTTCAAGGGTCATGCCGCCTTCAGCGCCATCACCCTTTTCAGCGGATTTGGCCCCCTTGAACTTGGTGCCGGTGGACTTCTCAAAAAGAAAAGCCGTGTCCTTGCCTTCCACCAGCTTCTTGACTTCATCATCAAGGCCCTTGACGGTTCCATCCTCCGCCAATTCAGCCTTGCCGATAAAGTCAGCCAACAGCGCCTTAACAGCGGTGTTGTTTTTGGCCTTTGCGCCGGTCAAGGCCAGTTCAACCGCATTGCTGATCTTCAGATTCTTCAGTTCAGCGGCGTGATCTGCGTCCTTCTTCTTGTTATCGGCCTGAAGCTGGGTGATCTGATCCTGAAGGGCCTTGGTGTCACCAGAAGCCTTCTTCAGCGTTTCAAGCTGGGTGTCACGCTCTTTGATGGTGTTCTTGGCGGCGGTCAGTTCGGTGTTGACCTCATTGAACCGGGCCTTGGTGACAAAGGAACCGTTCAAACCCTCCATAACCTTTGTGGCCTGTTCTTCAGTCAGGCCCCATTCCAACAGCTTTTCTTTAGTCATTGTTGTTACCTCCAAAATCCTTTTTTACCGTGGGTTAGGAACCACGATTTTCCACGGTTCTGTTTACCGCCCACCACCGGGAAACGGCGAAAATGGTATGAAAAAACCACCACCGGCCAGAAGGCCGGGGTGGTCAGATCATCAATTAAGTTAATGCGTCAATGATAATACGATAGCGTTCACGGTTCGGCTTGTAAATGCCCCGTTTGTAATAACTCAAAGACGCTTTACAAATGTTCGTCAGCTTGGAAAGTTCCGTTACGGAAATGCCCCGTTCATCCATTAGCCGCTGAATCTCCGTACAGTCAACCGGCCCATCCAAGGCCGGGGCTGGGGTGGTCACTTCCGGGATGGAGAACCCGGCCTGTTCCAGAAATCCAAGCACATAGGGAAGCCGTTCATTCCGACAAGTAGCGGCCAACTGTGCTGCTTTCATGTAATCGTCCGTGGTCAAGGCTCTTGCTTTCGGGATGATGGAATAACTTCCGGTTTTGCGGATTGCGGGAAGAACATCATGCGTCACCCAATGCTTGAAGCGTTTGGCGCTTTCCAGCTTGGAACCGAAGATAAGGCCATACAAACCGCTTTCGTTGATAATGGTCATGGTCTGTTCACCAGAGGGGGTTCCGATTTGGAACCCCCTTTTATCGTCATCGTCAACATGGTCATAAATCGCTTTTCGGGCAACGCTGTACCCCAAGGCAACCGCTACATCCTTACCCACGAACCACGGTTCTTCCTCAATGGTCACGGTTCGTACCTGTCCAAATTCGGGGTTGGTGAATACCTGAAGTTCATTCATGCCTTCTTCACCGCCTTCTGTCCACGGGCAAAGCCCAACTTGAATACCACGGCAATCAGCTTGAAAGTGTCATGATGATATGCGTCATAGAGTTCATCCAGTTCATTCCTGCGAAGGTCATACTTACCGGGGTGTACGCCTTCAATGCTCTTGATCAATTTTTCCATGTTAAACCTCCATCAAATTCTACTTGATAGAGGTTCCCAACTGTGATAGAATGGATTTATCCAGATGGAACCTCCATCGGGTGTTTAGGGTGTTGGTGTACTTTAGCGGGTAGCCAACACCCTATTTCTTTATGTCGGCTTCCAATTTCTTAATCCCTCGCCGTATGGCTTCCATTTGGCTAACTTTTTCTTGTTCGGTGTATGCGTCCAGTATTTGCTTACTTTCTTCATCCACCCGAACTGTCAATTTATACGGTTTGGGATTATCCGTTGGTCTACCTGTTCTTGGGGACATTGTATCACCTCACTTTTGACAGTCTTAATTATATAATTATGACCGTCTAAAGTCAAGAGGGTTTTTCAATTTTTTCAGCGCATAGAAGAAGGGAACAGGTTTTCACCTGTTCCCTTGAAGATTGGACTTTGGCCGGAGCGTCACTCCCGGCATCTCTTTTGCCCACTACCAAAAGGCGTGTGGCGTATGGGAACGCTTTTTCCACCTCAAAGCCCGTTCTTATCCTATCTAAAGTATAGCAGTATTATTCCCGCTTGTAAAGGATTTTCTTGTTCTTCACATTCTTCTTCCATGTGGTTTCACCAATTTGCCAGAAGGACAAGATGGAGTTTCGATATTCAGCGGGGTCACTCTCTACCTTTACCCGTAGAATCACTTTGAACTTTTCGCCATTTTCTTCAATTTCTTTCAGAATCACACCGGTATTAGGCTTGTTTGCTTCCAAGATGTAATCCGGGTTTGCCAGAATATCCGCAATATACTTAACGAACTGTTCGTAATCTCCGGGGTGGCGTTCTTCAATATGCTGAATCCGTTCCGGGGTGATAATCACTTCATCGGTGGCAATTTCATCCGTAATGCAACGGTATTTTTCTATATCAATGCGGCCTACCGTCTGCACATTGGAACCCTCGCTTTTTACCATCGAAACTGTATTTTTAATTATACTCCCGATGGTTGCAAGGGTCAACCCATCTTTGGAACCGTTGTCCACAAAAGTTTTCTTCCATTCGGAATAACTCATATTACCGGGAACATAGTAAACTTTTCCATCCTGATCCCTTGCGGCTCTTTCACCCGTATATTTTTCATCAATGGCGGGAACCGTAGTTCCTCGGCAATGTGGATGAAACGGGGGAACGGTAACACCCGGTTGAAACTCCGACATGGGAACCACTTTTCGATCCATACTTGCACAAAATGCACAGGTGATGGAATCCAGCGTTTCCAAAATCTCCACATTCTTAACGCCCAATTCCTTATAGGTCTCTTTTGCGGCAAGGGCGTTGAAATAGCTTGTTTCCGTATTTACAAGTCGTGCGGCCTGGTACCGGGAAACTTTGAACTTCTTCTGAATGGCATCCGTGATTTTTTGGGGGCTGTCACCACGAAGAAGGCCCTGAACCAATTCTTTTTGAAGGCTGTCAACCAATTCTTGTTTCTTGAACCAAATACGGTCACTAAAGGTTCGCCCGTCCGTTGTCCAAGGCTTTGAAAGCAAGGTTTCAAGTTTCTTCTGATCCAGCCCGGTAATATCCCAGCCAAGGCCCACACCCTTCTGAACCTCAAAAGCCGTGTGGGTGTAGCCATTGCCCACAACCTTCTTCAACAGGGCATCCAGACTATCAACCTGATTGCCATATAGCAATTCAAGCTGTTGTTGAATACCTGTCTGGACAGCTTCAAGGCGGGAAATGTGGAACCGGGCGGACGCATTTTCCAGCTTCTTCAGCCATGCCGCATCCAACCCGGCCTGTTCACCGATCTTGATATACTGTTCAACGCTCCAATGAAATTCTTCAAGCTGTCCAGCAGTCAACCATTTCCGGGCATCGGTCAGGCTGATTTGATTGTTCACCGCAAAACGGGCATACCAGCTTTCAATTTCCTTCTGAATGGAACGCTGTGCATCCAGATACAGTTCTTCCATGTCCTGAATGGTTCGCTGGGCTTCTCGGTGGGCGCTGTCCTCCAAGATGGAAAACCGCCCACGCCAATAATCCGCATTTCTCATGGGCCGTTCCTCCAATCCTGAAAATGGTGCTGAAGGTGGGATTTGAACCCACACGCCTTGCGGCAACGGATTTTGAATCCGCCGTGTCTGCCTATTCCATCCACTTCAGCAAATAAGACTTCCCCATCAGGGCTGAAAGCCCCGCAAGCATTTTCAGCCAAGTCCAACAGGGAAGCATGGTAGCCCGTGCCGGGATCGAACCGGCGTTACCGCCGTGAAAGGGCGGTGTCTTAACCACTTGACTAACGGGCCATGATGGGCCGGGGAAGGGAATTTCACCCTTTGGCGGGTAGGAGTAATAGCACCCCGCCACACTCAAGGTCTGCCCCGGCATATATTGTGAAACGGCGGGGGTTATTCACCCTCGCCATTGTCACCTTTGTTCTGGTTGCCGGTCTGGAAGGCCCCGGCGTATTCCTGTGCTTGTTCCATTGCTTCATCCTTTTCCTTACGCAACCGGGCCAGCTCCACTTCAACATCCGTAACCCACGGGTGCTGTTCCACAATGGTTTCCGTGGACAGAATACCAACGGACTTGGAACAGTTTTCAATGGATTCCGTTTCATTGATCAGAATGTCACGGTTGAACACGATCTGAAGTTCAGCGCCTTCATAATCGCCCAAGCCCCTGTTGCTGAAATCCTGATTGATGAACCACAACAGTTCTTCAAAGGCCGCTTGGAACTCGGTTTCCATGCCGTTTGCGTCAAGGTCAATGTCAGAATACATGGATTGAATGTTCATTTGATTGGGGTTGCCACTCAAACGATCATCCTTGGCATCGTAACCACGGGCATTTTCAATCAAGGACTTCTTCAGAAGTTCCAAAATGCCCTTGTAGTTCTCTGCATTGATTTCAACCTGAAGGGTTTCAACCCCGCCATCCTCACGAACCTTCACGGCTCCATAGGTGGAAAGGTTGTGGCGGAACTCACCAAGATTTTCACCATCATAGTTCTTCAGAACCAGAATGGTGTTCCGTGCGTCCTCTTGCATATTGTTTTCAAAGTCGGAAATCATGGTGTTGATTCCGTCCTGAAGGGTTTTCACACGGCGGATCAGGGGGATTTCCTGTTTGTTATACTTGAAGGGAACCAGCGGAATCCTTGTCCAGTTGAACCCCTTGGGTTCTTGGCCTTCTTCCTCAACCATGAAATAGTTTTCGTGTTCACCGGCTTCCACATCGGCAATCAGCATATCATTTTGATAGATATACCGGTAAATGCCATCGGCTTTGAAGATTTCCACCTTCTCCACCTTTTCCTTCTGGTAGCCGTTCCACACTTCTTGGGTGTAGTAACGAATCGCACAATCAAGGATGGTGTGATCATCGTCAGCCCAAAAAGGAAGAATGTCATAGGCCGGGAAATGCTTGAAGGACAATTCACCAGCTTCATTGTAGTAAGGATAAAGCCAGCCAATGCCACCGTTCAGGGCATCTTCACAAACATATTTCAGAAGCCGGTAAAACCGTTTGTTGAAAACCTTGCCCAAAGCATCCGTGTAACCCTTATCCTGACAGTTCAGGGTGAAGGGCTTGCCCACAAGGTAGTTGGTTTTCTGATCCACCATCAGGGCATATTGGTTATCAATCAGGCGGTTGTTCGGAAGGTTCGTCACCACCTGAAGTTGACCGTTTTCACCAATGATTGTGCGCTGACGCTGAAGAATGTCATGCTGTCCTTCATAGTACAGATCACCTATAACCTGATCCTTGCGGCGCTGACTATTCTTCCATTCCTTGATTTCAGCGGCGAAGAACTGATTTTCAGTCATGCCGGTTCGCCCACCCTGAAGGATCAGGCGGTTGATACGCTCCATAGCGTTATCCAGAAACATATTCACTTACCGCCTTTCTTCATTGCTTAATAAACGCAAACACACGGAAACCGTTCGTTTTTCGTGTGTTTTGTTACTATCATGTTGTTAGTCGAAGCTGAAGGCGGGGCCAACCAACATATCTTCCAGCCCGTAACGCATAGCGTCCATAAGGTGGTTGAAATCATCAATGGGAACATTGATCTTGGCCCCGAACTTATCTTCTGCCCATGTGTAGTTTGAAATCTCTGTGATGAAGTTCACGCATCGGGGATGAACAATGATGTTGTAACCCTGAATGTACTGGATTCCGTTGTTCACGCTGTCCTTGCCCTTCCGGGCGGCTCTGATACGATGAAGGCCAGCATCCCGCAATTCATCAATGCTCTTGGGTTCGGCACAATCGGCCTTGATCCGTTCCTTGCCGTAGCCCATGCCGGTGATCCGGTCACAGATTGCCCGGTTCGTCAGGGCCTTTTCATACAGTTCATCAAAAACCCAAATGGTTCTTTCCTTCTCACTCACCAGCCCACAGAACAGGGCCGTGGGATCGTTGGTATAACCGAAGTCAAGGCCGAAGGCGCTTTTCACATCAGGCTTTTTGGAAATAGCCAGATAATCAAAGGCTTCTTCCCGCCAATTATCGAAAATCAGGCCATCCACAATGCCCCAACCCCCAAGGCCAGCCACCTTGTAGCGGCGGGGGTTGTTTTCCTTCATGGTGTTGAACACCTTCAAATCCGCCGTATCCAGCCATTCATTACACAGGTAATTGGTGGTTGTGGCGTAAATCTGCCCATCCGGGCTGATCCAGCTATCATGAAACTTGTATGTGGGATTCCCTTGGGCATCCTTGCCGGTGATCTCCCCGAAGAAGCGTTTCCTGATCCAATGCTTTTCGTTCCACGGGTTGAATGTTAGCGTGATTTGCTTGAACAGGCCGGTTTCTTCCGGGATAGCACCACGGATGGATTCATCCAGCATATCAAAATCAGCTTCATTCATGATTTCGTATGCTTCTTCAATCCAGCACCAGCACAAAAACCCTATTTCAACCGTAATTGAAGTGACCTTCAGGGGATCATCAAGGCCCCGGAAGTAGATTTTTTGACCTGTGGGAAGATAGGTCATTTCAAGGGGGCTTTCCTTGATTTCCCAATAGGCCGCAACGCCAAGGCGGTTGATTGCCCATTTCAGTTCGGTGAAACAGGAATCTTTCAAGGTTCTGAACACCTTGCGAACCACAAGGGTATTGGCTTCAGGGTATTGCATCATCCGTTTGATGATGTTCAGGGCCGTTGTCTTGGATTTCTTGGAAGCACGGCTTCCCTTACACACCCGGTAACGGCCTTTGAAGTTCCAGAAGGTTCCGTAACCCTTGCCAACCACTTCAGGAAGGTGAACCCGCTTGGCCTGTGGGCTAATCTTCAAGTTGATCATCCCCCGTGATAATCACCGGAACGGCCCCTTCCACACCTACCTTGTCCGTGAACATACCATAACGCTTGCCGATCAGTTCAGCGGCCTTCAGCCTTTCCTTGGCTCCAACCTCTTTCTGCGTCAACTCTTGGCAACCGTCACCGCACAGGATCGGGATTTCTTCAGTATGTTCACCCCGCATCACCGAAGTCAGGTATTTCATGACTTCTTCAGCATCAGCGATCTTGGCCGAATGAAGTTTTTCAAGTTCGGTTTCGATGTACGCTTTCAAGTCAGGTTTTGCAAGGTTTTCAGAACCCGTCTGCTTTGCGGTCTTGGGCGAATACCCCGCCTTGATTGCCGCATCCGTAGCATTGCCGCTGATCAGGTATTCATCACAGAACTTCCGCTGTCTTGGTGTCACAGGTATTCACCCCTTTCATTAGGCATAGAAAAAGCGCCCCGGTTTCCCGTAGGCGCAATTTCTTATTTACTATTCTATTGATTCTTTACTCTGTTTGAAACCGGTGGTGCTCTGGTTTTCTCGGTTGTTTAGAAAGTCGCTGTTTGCCTTGGCAAAAGCAAGTAAACCCTTTCCGTGAAGTTCAAAAACCCATTGCATAGAATAATTCAGTTCTTCAGAAATATCTTCCCATTTTTTCAACTGAATATAGCGCCCGATCAGAATATTTTGCTGATCAAGGTCAGGAATCCGGTTGATCATGGTGAACGCTTCCTGTTTCATGCTCACAAGTTCATCAATCCGGGCATTGATCTTTGCTTCAAGGTCAATGATCTTGGTGATGGTTTCTTCAAGAGTATTCTTGGGGCCTGAAGTCTGAACCTTGTCCTGCTTCAGTTGGCTTCCGGTAGAAGTCAAGCTGGAACGCAAGGTTGCAATGGTGCTATCAAGCCGATGGATCAAACGATCCGTTTTCCTGATTTGGGCAAAGTATTCTTTAGCCTGTTGGGAAAGGTCTTTGTCATTCACTATGTAACACATCCTTTCTGCGGTAATCTGTTCCGTTTTTGGGTACATCTGTACCGTTGGCAAATGCCGAAAAATCAAGGGTTTTCAAGGGGTCGGAACAGATGGTACAGATAAAATCCCAATTTGCTTATATACACATATCTTATATATTTTTTCTTATATAAGAAGAAAGTATATTAACATCTGTACCATCTGTTCCATGCCCATCAAAAGCAGGTGAAAAGTCTTGAAAATCAAGGGGTTCAGAACGGAACAGATGTATTGAAAATATCTGTTCCATATCTGTTCCACACGCTGTTCCAACTCCTACTGAAGAAGCACCTGTTCAGGCGGAAATATTGTCCGAAAGATACC
>QWCB01001420.1_pt1 | contig 29804 bp, 22 predicted proteins | sample 1972511 | NCBI WGS metagenome assembly QWCB01 (sample SAMN09866719, study PRJNA288562) | Human gut metagenome isolate term5_stool, whole genome shotgun sequencing... | isolation source: gut | host: Homo sapiens | place: USA: California | reverse complement strand
AGTAGATTGCTTAATTTATACGAAACAGCAAACGATTGGAGGGTGTCAAATGAAAAATTATTATAAAAAACGCTACTGTATATCCGAGCAGGGAGCAAATAATTTAACAAAAGCAACCTGGTTTTGCTTTTTAACCTATCTTATAAATTTAGCTCCGATGTTTATATTGGTCGCATTATTTAATCAGCTCGTTTTAGGAAATGTAAGTAGTGTCCGGGAGTATGTAAGTGTGGCGGTATTCACTTTAGTATTCATGTATATATTACTCTCTAAAGAATATACAAGTCTATTTAACGCTACGTACAAAGAATCGGCAGATTTACGAAAAGATATTGCAGAAAATTTAGCAAATCTTCCAATTTCATATTTCTCAAAACATGACTTGTCAGACCTTTCTCAAACGATTATGTCTGACGTTCAAGAGATAGAACATGCGATAAGCCACTCTATCCCAAAAGTAGTAGGTATGTGGCTGTTTTTTCCTCTTATGGGGATTGCGATGTTTATTGGAAATTGGAAATTAGGGCTTGCCGCTATTATCCCAACACTTCTAAGTTTCCTTATTTTGCCGCTTGCTAAGAAAAAAGAGGTGGCATCTTACAGTAAATATTTCGATGTCTTAAGAGATAATTCGGCATCTTTCCAGGAAACAATAGAACTGCAACAAGAAATAAGCAGCTTCAATCAATCTGCAAAGGTGAAGGATTCTTTGTACAAAAAAATGGAAGAAAGCGAAAAAATTCACTTCAAAGTTGAATCCGGTTCAATGTCTGTTATGGGATTGTCTACACTTTTTTCGTATATCAGCGTAGCAGTTGTTATAACGGTTGGAATATCTCTTTTTCTTAATGGTGAAATATCCCTGCTGTATCTTATCGGATATATCATCGGATCAATAAAAGTAAAAGAGCTTTTTGATATTTCAAAAGAAGGAACAATGGAGATGTTTTATATTGAGCCTGCTGTAAGAAGAATTAAGGAAATGAGAAGCACGGCTCTACAAGAAGGCATAGACAACGATATTTTGAGCTATGACGTTGAGTTTGAAAATGTATCTTTTTCCTATGATGACACTAAGGTGCTAAAAAATATCAGCTTCACGGCAAAGCAAGGAGAAGTCACAGCGCTTGCCGGAATATCAGGTTGCGGAAAAACAACTATCTTAAGACTGATCTCAAGACTTTATGACTACGATGAAGGGAAAATTTTAGTTGGTGACAAAGATATCAAAGAAATCTCTACAGATTCATTGTTTAAAGTTGTATCTATAGTTTTTCAAGATGTAACGCTTTTTAATACGAGTATTTTAGAAAACATTCGTCTTGGAAAAGAAACCGCGACAGATGAAGAAGTAAAAAGAGCTGCAAAGCTTGCAAATTGCATAGATTTTATTGAAAAACTTCCGGATGGATTTGATACAAAAATCGGCGAAAATGGAGCAGAGTTGTCCGGTGGAGAAAGACAGAGACTATCAATTGCCAGAGCCTTTTTAAAAGATGCTCCTATCTTGATATTAGACGAGATATCAGCAAGCCTCGATGTCGACAACGAAAAGAAAATACAAGAGAGCTTAAACAAGTTAATCAAAGATAAAACGGTAATCATAATATCTCACAGATTAAAATCAATCGAAAATGTGGACAAAATTATTGTTATTAATGATGGCTTGGTTGAAGATTCGGGAACACACAAGGAACTTATAAACTCTTCCGAAACATATGCAAATCTTATCAATAAAACAAAAATGGCAGAAGAATTTAGTTATTAGGATAAAGGAGTATTTATGGGATTTTTTCAAAACACAGCAAAACCTATCGGCTTTGGAGGAAAGTTGATGGTTAAACTTATGAATATTGGGCATGCTAAAGTAGCTGAATGGGGATTTTCTCATGTTAATATTCCTTCGTCTGCAACTGTCCTTGACATAGGTTGCGGTGGCGGATCGAATGTGGCAAGCTGGATAAAGCGCTGTCCAAAAGGTCATATAACAGGATTAGACTACTCTCCTGTAAGCGTAGCTGCTTCACAAAAATACAATCAAAAAGCCATTTCAGAGAATCGCTGCCAAATTGTTGAGGGCGATGTTTCCCGTTTGACTTTTACCGAAAATACCTTTGATGCAGTTTCCGCTTTTGAGACCGTTTATTTCTGGCCCGGACTTGAAAACTGCTTTCAAGAAGTATTCCGCGTGTTAAAAAAGGGTGGAACATTTCTTATTGTCAATGAGTCGGACGGAACTAATCCCAAGCAGGACAAATGGATAAATATCATCGAAGGACTAAAAATTTATAAGGAGAGCGACTTGACAGAGATTCTTAAAAATGTCGGATTTTCTAATATAAGAGCATTTCACACAGACAAACATTGGCTTGCCATCCTGTGTGAAAAAACTTTATAACACTTCTCAAAGAGCAGGGGAAAACTTTTCGGATAATCAAAAAATGCAAAATAAAAAAAAGATTGCACTAAGTAGGCAATCTTTTTTATAATATTTTCTTATTTTTATAGATCGTCCTCAATAGCACTGCTCTTTGCATAAGCAGAAGACCTTGCTTCAAAAAAATCGGTTTTAACCATATTTGCATTTGAATACTGACTAACCCATGCCATTGAAGCAGGTTCTTCCTCATAACCGGGATATAATTTTCCAAGTCCCAAAGAAGAATATCTAAGATTACCCAAATATTTAATGTAGTCCTCAACCATTTTATTGTTTAATCCGGGAATATCATTTCCGATAACATACTGGCCCCATGCAATTTCTTGTTCTACACCCGTCTTTATCATATCGGCAATCATCTTTTTATTTTCATCATTAAAAAGCTGCGGCTCCTCCTTTTCGAGCTCCAGAAGAATTTTTTTGAAAAGCCATAAATGAGTGTTCTCATCTCTGTTTATATATCTTATTTCCTGGACACTTCCCGGCATCTTGCCATTTCTGCCAAGGTTGTAAAAGAACATGAATCCCGAATAGAAATATACACCCTCAAGAATATAGTTTGCTATGCACACCTTAAGGAAAGTATATTTATTTGGATTTTCAAGGAATTCATTGTAAAGTTCTCCGATAAATTTATTTCTGTTTAAGAGATGTTCATCCGTCTTCCACTGATAGAGAATGTCATTTCTCTCCGTCGGGTTACAGATTGTATCGAGCATATAGCTGTAACTTTGGCTGTGAATGCATTCCTGAAATGTTTGAATTGAAAGACAGAGGTTTATTTCATTAGCTGTAACATATTGACCTATGTTGGGTAAATTTGCCGATTGAAGCGAATCAAGATACACAAGGAAGCTGAGTATTTTGTCATAGGCTGTGCGCTCTGCCGGCAACAAATTAGGATAGTCGTTTTTGTCTTGATCGAGATTGATTTCTTCAGGAATCCAGAAGTTATTCATACCCTGTCTGTACCAATCAGAAACCCAAGCATACTTCATATTGTTGAAATCATTGATGTTAGTGGTATTAAAGTTTAAAAGTCTTCTATTGTTTACCTCAATATCTCCGTCGGGATTGAAAAGAGGTTTTTTGGTAATTTTGTTCTCACTCATTTTTATCTCCTATCTTAATTTACTTTATTACAAATCTTATTTAAGCAGAGCAACTGTCGCACTCTTCAGCTTCAAGGGATTTGGATCTTACATAATATATCGTCTTAACGCCCTCTTCCCACGCCAAAATATACAAATCTAAAAGTTGACTCATCTTGTAATCATTGTTTATCCAGAAATTCATACTCTGAGCTTGGTCTATATGCCTCTGCCTTGCACCTGCCGCTTTAATCGACCAGGTTTGATCTATGTAATGAGCCTGTTTGTAGAACCAGAATGTTTCCGGCGAAAGATCCGGAGCAACCCTCGGCATAATCATTCCCTTTTTTTCTTCAAGATAGAACTTACTCATAACCGGATCAAGTCCTGCACTTGTACCTATCAATATCGACGTTGAGCTTGTCGGCGCCGTTGCCATAAGCCAACCGTTTCTCATTCCGTTTTCTTTTACACTGTCTTTAAGCGCAAGCCATCTGTCGCTGTTGTAGTTTCTTCGAGCGAAATATTCACCCGTTTCCCATTCGCTTCCCTCAAAATAACTATAACTTCCTCTTTCTTTGGCAAGTTCGTTACTTGCTTTGATTGCGGCATATGCTATGTCTTCAAAAACTCTGTCAGCAAAAGCCACATGTTCATCTGACTCCCAACGTATTTTATTCTTTGCAAGCATGTGATGATAACCGGAAACGCCCAAACCGATTGCCCTATTTTTCTTGCTTGTAATTTCAGCGTATGGCACAGGATAAAGGTTTAAATCTATTACATTATCAAGTGCTCTTACAGTTGTCGCCGTTACATCTTCAAGTTCTTCCCTATTGTTTACATCAATGTGCCCGAGACAAAGTGATGCAAGGTTGCAAACAACAAAATCTCCCGGCTTTGTAGTCTGCACAACAACCTGCTCCCCGTCATCGGTAGTGATTGTTTTGCTTATAAATTCAGTTTCACTCATATTTTGCGCTATTTCAGTGCAAAGATTTGAACAGTAAATAATGCCCTGATGTTTGTTTGGATTAGCCCTGTTTACCGTATCTCTGTAGAAAGCAAACGGCGTGCCGGTTTCAACCGCAGACTTGAGAATAAGCCTTACTAATTCTTTTAAATTGATTGCTCGCTTTGAAATTCTTGAATCGTTAACACAGTCAAGATATTTTTCTTCCCATTCCTCGCCATAATAATCTTCAAGAGAATAGCCTTTTGTGGTGAGAATGTCATGAGGATCCATAAGATACCAATCCTGATCCAGATTTTCTTTTGCTTTTTTCCAAAACAGATCGGGATAGCAAACAGCCGGGAATACGTCATGAGCTTTCATTCGGTCATCTCCGTTATTTGTTCTCAATTGCAAGAACTCAGGAAGATCCTTATGCCATGCGTCCAAATATACGGCAACTGCACCCTGTCTCATTCCAAGCTGGTCAACTGCAACGGCAGTGTCATTGACGAGTCTGATCCATCTGATAACTCCGCCGCTTGCGCCCTCGAAGCCTCTTATTTTTCCGCCTCTTGATCTGACTTTTCCAAAATACATGCCCATTCCGCCGCCGAGTTTTGAAACTTCAGCAAACTGAGAAATACTGTGATATATACCCTCAAGAGAGTCCGGAACTGTATCTATAAAGCAGCTTGATAACTGATTATATGGCTTTCTTGCGTTTGAAAGTGTCGGCGTTGCCATGGTAACTTTCTGCAAGCTTAAGATATCATAGAATTTTTCCACCCAAAATAATCTGTCTTCCTTTTCGCCCATGGCAAGGTGCATTGCGACTCCCATGAACATCTCTTGCGGAGACTCAAGTGAAACATGGCTGTGATTTTGGATAATATATCTATGTATCAAAAGATCCAAACCGGAATAAGTGAATAAATCATTTCTGTTATTATCCAGTTTCTTTTCAATTTGATCTATCTCATTTTTATCATAATTTTCCAAGATATATTGGCCATAAAGTCCTTCATCGGTAAGATATTTGATTTTATTATAAAATCCGCTTATTCCTAAATTATCTTCAGTCTGTCTCAGCTCTCTGTGAAAAACATAACTTAGTATGCGACCTGAAATTTTTTCCCAATCGGGCTCCTCTTGAGAAGTAAGTTCTTCAGCCGATTTTGTAAGTAATTGAAGCCTGCTGTCGAGGTCCATTTCATCTTTATTCATTGCAATATACTTTGCTCTTAATCGCGACAAGTCATAATCTTCAAAATCACGCTGCACCTTGTAGAGAACCTCTTCAAGCCCTTCATCTGATATATCTTCGATTAATTTGGTTCTGATTCTCCTGAGAGATGTTCTCTTTTCTCTATATAAAATATAGCTTCTTGCTACATTGTAACAGTCATTTTTCATCAAGATTACTTCAACGGCATCCTGAATTTCTTCAACCTCTGCCGTATCAACACCCTCGAATTTTTCTTCAATTTGCTCAATAAGGCTGTCTAATCTTTCGCTGTCGCATTCCTCTCCGATAGATAAAAAAGACTTGCGTATAGCAACTCTGATCTTCTCTGCGTCATAAGGCACTTCTTTTAAGTTTCGCTTAATAATTGTCTTCATTCGTTAAACTCCGTTTTAAATTCAAATGATAATAATTTCACAATATGTCGTTGGCACCAGAACATTCTATCACAATATATAGCACTTATACAACCTAATCAGTTTAAAAAACTCTATGAATTTATCGTCAAATTTTAGGTTGTTTTAACCATATCTGATAAAATAAAATTTGTTTTTAAAGTAAAGGATGCATGTTATTTGACTTGTTAGCTTTTTCATTATATAATGCGTGCATAGATGGAGGCGCAGGATTCATCAGTAATCTATGTGAGGTTCGACTATCCGTTGATCATAGATGAAAGGGGCTCTTGCCGAAACAAAAAAAGGCTGTCGTTTTTTTTGTTGAGGATATGCAAAATATGTATATCATTGTCACAGGTGTGAAGAGCCATTTAATTTGTATTCGATATACCTGTGTAATCCACAGGTGTTTTTTTATTGAGAAAGGAAAAAATAATGAAAAAATTAATTTCAATCTTACTTGTAATCACATCAATCGTGTCTCTTGCATTTTTTGCAAGCTCATGTGGTAAGAAATCAGATCAGAAAGTTCTGAGAGTAGGCATGGAATGTGCCTATGCACCATACAACTGGACTCAACCCACAAACGAAAACGGTGCTGTTCCGATTAAAGATTCAAAAGATTTTGCAAACGGATACGACGTTATGATGGCAAAAAAAATTGCCGATGAACTCGGAATGAAACTTGAAATTGTTAAACTTGCTTGGGATTCTCTCGTTCCCGCGGTTCAATCAGGTACAATTGATTGTGCGATTGCAGGTCAGTCAATAACAGCTCAGAGAGCTCAATCAGTTGATTTTACAGAACCTTATTACTATGCAACAATTGTTACTCTTGTTAAAAAAGGAAGCAAGTTTGAAAAAGCACAGAGCTTAAAAGATTTTGCAGGCGCAACCGCAACTTCCCAAATAAATACCATTTGGTATGATAAATGTCTTCCTCAAATTCCCAAAGTGAATAAGCTTCCCGCATTTGAAGAAACTTCACAAATGCTTGTTGCTCTCAACAGCGGAAAATGTGATGTTGTTGTTACAGATCTTCCGACAGGAAAGGCTGCTTTGGTTGCATATCCTGACTTTGCAATGCTTGATTTCGCAACTGTTAAAACAGATACATTCAAAGTTTCCGACGAAGATATCAACATCGGAATTTCAGTAAAGAAAGGCAACAAAGAACTTTCCGAAAAGATTAACAAAGTTCTCAAAAAGATGAACGCTGACGACTACAATAAACTCATGGATGAAGCTATTAAGGTTCAACCTCTTTCTAAATAAATAATTAAAAGAGTCAACGAAGCATTTTTGCCTCTTTGACTCTTTTTAAAAGGAGATTTTTTATGGATACTAATTTACCCTCGGATTTTTGGGGGAGAATTGTCTTTATTTTAAATAACTACGGCACCTCTTTTGCCCGTGGTGTCGGTGTTACAATGGCTATTGCCCTTGTATCGACTTTTATCGGTTGTGTTATCGGATTTTTCATTGGTATAATTTTAACTATACCTGAAGACAAACACAAAAAATTATCTTTAAAAAATATAATTCTCAAAATTATTAAATTTATTCTGAATGCATATGTTGAAATTTTCCGCGGAACTCCTATGATGGTTCAGGCAATGTTCATTTACTACGGTCTTGCTTTGCTCTTTGATGTTCATATGGGTATGTGGGCCGCGGCTTTCCTAATTGTTTCGATAAATACCGGCGCTTACATGGCAGAAACATTCAGAGGCGGAATTATTTCGGTTGACAGCGGACAAACAGAGGGCGCAAAAGTTATCGGAATGAATCATTTTCAGACCATGTTTTATGTCATTATGCCTCAAGCACTGAGAAATATAATGCCACAAATAGGAAACAACCTGATAATTAACATCAAGGACTCCTGTGTTCTTTCAGTTATCGGTACAGTTGAACTGTTCTATGCTACCAAAGGCGTTGCAGGTGCTTATTACACTTACTTCGAAGCTTTCACAATAACAATGGTAATTTACTTTATTCTCACTTTTATCTGTTCCAAAATTTTAAGATTTATTGAAAACAAGATGGACGGAGATAACGGATATGATCTCGTTACAAAAGATCAACTTGTTTTGACAAGCGGAACATATAAACACAGAGAAAAAAATAAGATTTTGTCCGGTCTTGAAAAGAATAAAAGAGGTGGCTATTGATGGAAGAACCAATTTTAAAGATTTCACATCTTTCAAAGAGTTTTGGAAAAAACTTAATTTTGAAAGACATTGATTTTGAAGTAAAAAAAGGAGATATAACTTGTATAATCGGTCCTTCGGGTTCCGGAAAATCAACCTTGCTTCGTTGCATTAACTTACTTGAAGAACCGTCAGGCGGAGACATTATTTTCAAAGGCAAAAGTGTAACAAAAGAAAAATCTAAGATTACAAAATATCGCACTCTTGTCGGAATGGTCTTTCAAAATTTCAATTTGTTTTCTAATATGACGGCTCTAAAAAACTGTATGATAGGTCAAGAAAAAGTTTTGAAGAAGTCCAAAAACGAAGCAAAAGAAACAGCTTTAAAATATCTTGAAAAGGTTGGAATGACACCTTATATCAATGCTAAGCCAAAGCAACTTTCAGGCGGTCAACAACAGAGAGTCGCAATCGCAAAGGCTCTTTCAATGCAACCCGATATTCTTCTCTTTGATGAACCGACTTCAGCTTTAGACCCCCAGATGGTCGGCGATGTTTTAGATGTTATGAAAGATTTGGCAAAAGATTCCGGACTTACAATGCTCATTGTTACCCATGAAATGAAATTTGCCGAAGACGTTGCAAATAATATTATATTTATGAATAACGGTGTTATTTTAGAAGAGGGAGATCCGGAAAAAGTTCTGAAAAATCCCGATCATCCTGAAACAAAAGAGTTCTTACAGAGGTTTTTTGATGAATGAAAAACTTAAATTATATGGTTTCAATAATTTAACAAAATCTCTATCCTTTAATATATTCGATGTTTGTTATGCTGAAACGCAAAAAGAAATCAAAGAATATTTAGAATATATCGACGAACAGTATAATTCTGAAAGACTTACAAAAATTCTATGCACAGTATCCGATATGATAGGTGCACATGTTTTGTCGATTTCAAGACAAGACTATGATCCCCAAGGAGCCTCCGTTTCACTTTTGATATCTGAAAAAAGTATGCTTAAAAACATGGCAGAAAGTGACACAGAGGTATATCGTTTTGCAAAAGGCAACGGAGATATGCTCTTACATCTTGATAAAAGTCATGTTACCGTTCATACCTATCCCGAATATCATCCGGACAACAACGTCGCAACTTTCAGAGTTGATATTGATGTTGCAACCTGCGGTAAAATAACACCTCTGTCTACTCTTAATTTTCTGATTGACAGTTTTGATTCAGATGTAATTACAATGGACTATAGAGTTCGAGGTTTCACACGAACTTTAGACGGAAGAAAATTATTTATAGATCATGATTTTACCTCTATTCAAGATTATATTGATCCCAAAACTCTTGATGAATATAAAGCTATGGATATTAACATATATCAAGCGAATATGTTCCACACTAAGATGATGATCAAAGATATTGATGTGCCTAATCATGTTTTTAAGAGTAATGTCAATAAACTTTCTGATAAACAAAAAGATAAAATAGAAAATCAACTCAAACATGAGATGATTGAAATTTTTTCGTCGAGAAATATATTTTAAGGAGTTTCGTTGAACCAAAATCGTATTCCAATTTATGAAGCATTAAATGAATTAAAAGAAAAAAGAGTTGTCCCTTTTGACGTACCGGGTCATAAAAAAGGCAGGGGCAATTCTTTGCTCACATCTTTTTTGGGTCAAAAGACAATGAGTGTCGATGTTAATTCACAAAAACCCCTGGATAATCTATGTCATCCGACCAATGTTATAAAAGAAGCCGAAGCTCTTGCGGCGGAAGCTTTCGGTGCGGCCGCCTCTTACTTTATGGTTGGCGGTACAACAAGTGCCGTTCAGGCTATGGTTTTTGCCGCAACTAAAAAAGGTGACAAAATTTTACTTCCGCGAAATGTTCATCGCAGCGTTTTAAATGCTCTTGTCCTAAACGGCGCTGTTCCCGTATATATTGATCCCGATGTCAACCCGGATTTCGGTATTTCACTCGGTATGAAAAAGAGCTCAATAAAAAAAGCTATTGAAGAAAACCGCGATGCAAAAGCGATTTTTGTAAATAATCCTACATATTATGGTATCTGTTCAGACCTTGAATACATTGAAAAATTAGCTCATAAAAACAATATGCTTTTACTCGTCGACGAAGCACACGGAACACATTTTTATTTCAATTCCAAGCTTCCAAAAAGTGCTATCTCCGCAGGTGCCGATATGGCGTCGGTTTCAATGCATAAAAGCGGCGGCAGTTTGACGCAAAGCTCGATTTTGCTTGTCGGTAAAGACAAAAATAATAAACCGAGAGTAAACACCGATTATTTGAGGCAAATAATCAATCTTACTCAGACGACTTCCGCTTCTTATCTACTCTTGTCTTCTCTTGATATTTCAAGATATAATCTTGCTTTGTACGGAGAAAAAATCTTCGATAAAGTTATTGAGATGGTTGATTATTCATCAAATGAAATCAATGAAATCGGTGACTATATCGCATATACAAAAGATTTGATAAACAAGGACTCGATTTTTGACTTCGATCAAACAAAACTTTCGGTAAACACCCTACAAATCGGGCTTGCAGGAATTGAAGTTTATGATATTCTGCGTGATGAATATGATATTCAAATTGAGTTTGGAGATTTGGGAAACATATTAGCTTATATTTCAGTGGGAGATACTATGCTAAATATTGAAAGACTCATCGGCGCACTTTCTGAAATAAGGAGAAAATATAAAAAATCAAAGATCGGAATGTTTACCCGCGAATACTTAAATCCGATTGTAAAAACTTCACCGCAGGAGGCCTTTTATTCCGAAAAAATTCTTTTGCCTCTGAATGAAACAGAAGGAAAAATCTGCGGAGAATTTGTGATGACCTATCCTCCCGGTATTCCCGTTTTAGCTCCCGGAGAGGTTGTAACAAAAGAAATCATCGATTATATTAAATATGCAAAAGAAAAAGGCTGTAGTGTTTTGGGAACAGAAGATATGACACTTTCCAACCTCAGCGTTTTGAAATAGGTGAAAAAATGGAATTTTGGTATGCTGAGAATCATAGCAAAAATGTAAAATTTAATATCAGAATTAAAGATGTAGTTTATTCACATCAATCGGAATTTCAAAAAATCGATGTCTTTGATTCTTTTGACTTTGGCAGAATTTTGGTTTTAGACGGATATATAATGCTTACCGAGAAAGATGAGTTTATTTATCACGAAATGATAACCCATGTTCCAATGTCAGTTAATCCGAAGATTGAAAATGTATTGATTATCGGTGCGGGTGACGGCGGCGTTGTTCGTGAACTCTGCAAATATGATACAATAAAAAATATAGATATGGCTGAAATAGACAAAGAAGTCGTAGAAGTAAGCAAAAAATATCTTCCGTTTACCTCATGTAGTTTGGAAGATAAAAGAGTTAATTTATATTTTAAAGACGGTCTTTCATTTGTAAGGTCCAAGGAAAACGAATATGATTTGATTATCGTAGATTCCACCGATCCTTTCGGACCCGGTGAAGGACTTTTCACAAAAGAATTTTACGGGAACTGTTATAAGGCTTTAGTTGAAGACGGCATTTTGGTAAATCAACACGAAAGTCCTTTTTACGATAATGATGCAAATGCTATGAAGCGAATTCATTCGAGAATTGTTCAGTCCTTTGATATGGCAAAAGTGTATCAGGCACACATTCCGACTTATCCGTCCGGACATTGGCTTTTCGGTTTTTCGTCAAAAAAATATCATCCTATAAAAGATTTCGATGAAAGAAACTTTGACGGTTCAAAAATAAAAACAAAATATTATAATGCGGCACTGCATAAAGGTGCTTTTGCCTTGCCGACTTATGTTGAGGAGATGCTTAAAAGTGTTGAATAAATACTCATTTATTGATTGCAACGCAAAATTTGAAGACAGCAAAAAAGTAATAATCGGGGCACCGTTTGACGGAACCGTTTCATATAGGCCCGGAACAAGATTTGCTCCGTCTGCCATCAGGCTTGATTCACAAGAAATTGAAACTTACAGTCCCTATCAAGACGATGATTTAACAAATCATCAAATTTGCGATTTAGGTGACCTTTGTCTTCCGATTGGCAATACCGATGCAGTTCTGACAATGATTGAAAATGAAATGACAAATATATTTGCGAGCAAAAAGAAGCCCGTTTTAATAGGCGGAGAACATCTTATCACGCTTCCCTCTTACAGAGCCGCTCTCAAGCTTTATCCCGACCTCAAACTCATTCAACTTGACGCTCATACGGATCTTCGCGATGACTACCTTGGAGTCAAACTATCTCATGCAACTGTAATAAGGCGTTGCCACAATATGGTCGGCGACAACAATATTTTTCAATTCGGTATAAGATCCGGCACAAAAGAAGAATTTGAGTTTGCAAAAGAACATACCTCTTTACATAAATTTGATTTGTCACAGATTCCAAATACAGTGCGCAATCTTCAAAATGAAAAGGTCTACCTTACGATAGACCTTGATGTGCTTGATACAAGCGTTTTACCCGGAACGGGAACACCTGAACCGGGCGGAATTTCTTTTGCAGAACTATTAAATTCCTTCGATTATCTCAAAGAGCTCGATATTGTAGGAGCAGACATTTGCGAACTTGCGCCGACTTTAGATCCGTCGGGTGTGTCTACTGCGGTAGCCTGCAAAATATTAAGAGAGCTGCTTTTAATTATTTAAAGTCTGCTTTCAAAATCCAAATAATCAAATTCTCGGAGAACATTTAGTTCTCCGTTTTCTTTTTCCAAAACTATACTCGGAAGCGGCATACCGTTGAAAGTGTTGTTCTTTACCATGGTATAAATTGCCATATCTTCAAAATACAGTTTATCCCCGACTTCTAATTTCTTATCAAAAGAATATTCTCCTATTATATCTCCGGCAAGACAAGTCGGGCCCGCCAAAATATAATCAAAGTTTTTTTCGCCCGGTTTTGCGGAATTAAAGAGTGACGGTCGATAAGGCATTTCCAAAACATCAGGCATATGGCAGGCGGCCGAGGTGTCTACAACAGCAATTTCTTTTTCGTTTTTAACTGTGTCTAAAACCGTAGTTACAAGGTAACCGGCATTTAGTGCCACTGCTTCCCCCGGTTCCAAGTAGACTTGCAAGTCATACTTGTTTTGAAAGTGTTTTATAAGATCTTTTAATTTGTTTAAGTCGTAGTCTGCTCTTGTAATATGATGACCGCCGCCAAAATTCAGCCAGTCCATTGAATACAGATATTTACCGAAGTTTTCCTCAAATTTAACGAGAGTTTTTTCCAAGTCATCTGAATTTTGTTCGCAGAGTGTATGAAAATGCAGTCCGCTAATCAAAGACATAATATTTTTCGGTATCTTTTCAAAATCTTTTATTTTTATTCCCATTCGTGAAAATTTCCCGCAGGGATCATAAATCGGTGTTTCCTGAGTCGAAATTTCGGGGTTTATTCTTACTCCGATTTTTTTATTCATAAAAAACTTGGAATATTTTTCGAGTTGATTTTCTGAATTAAAAACTATGAAATCGGTAATATCTTTTATCTTTGGGATTTCTTCATCTGAAAAAGCTATTTTATGAACATGATTTTCCTTTTTGAAATATTTTTCGGATAAAAGTGCCTCAAATAAACCGGACGAACAGGTGCCGTCCAAAACAGAACTTAAAAGCGGATAGGTCTGATATATGCTGTAACATTTTTGCGCGAGCAAAATTTTACAACCGGTTTCCGCTTTCAAATTTTCTAAAATTTTCAGATTTTCCTTTAATTTTTTCTCGGAAATCAAATAATACGGAGTTTTAATCGACAAGCTTCGGATTCCTTTCAATTATGTAAGGCAGTCCCCACTTATTTAATCCCTCCATAAACGGATCAGGATCAAATTCTTCTACGTTTCGGGTTCCTTTAAGCGTCCATATATCTTGCATAACAAGAGCCGCTCCGATCATCGCCGGAACGCCGGTTGTATAACTTACGGCTTGCGCGCCCGTTTCCTTGTAGCATTCTTCATGATCGCAGATATTATATATATATAAACTCTTTTCTTTACCGTCTTTTTTACCTCTGAAAATGCAACCGATATTAGTTTTGCCCTTGGTTCTCGGTCCCAAAGTCGAAGGATCCGGTAAAACAGCCTTCAAAAATTGAAGAGGCACTATTTCCATTCCGTTATATTCTATCGGCTCAATTGATGTCATTCCGACATTTTCAAGGCATTTAAGGTGCGTTAAATATGACTCTCCGAAAGTCATGAAAAATCTTATTCTCTTTATTCCCTTTATGTTCTTATAAAGAGATTCAAGTTCCTCATGATATAGAAGATACATATCTTTTTCGCCGACTTTATCAAAATTATATTTTCTTTTTATTTCCATCGGCTCGGTTTCTATGAATTTTCCGTTTTCAAAATATCTTCCCTTTGCACTTACTTCTCTGATATTTATCTCGGGGTTAAAATTTGTTGCGAAAGGATAACCATGATCTCCGCCGTTACAGTCCAAAATATCTATGTAATTTATTTCATCAAATTCGTGTTTCATAGCATAGGCAGAGAATATTCCCGTAACACCCGGATCAAACCCACTTCCTAAAACAGCGGTCAAATTTCTTTTTTCAAATTCTTCGTGCATCGCCCACTGCTCTTTATATTCAAAATGAGCGGTATCGGGTGACTCATAGTTTGCGGTATCTAAATAATGTGTATTTGTCTCAAGACATGCTTTCATCACGCTTAAATCCTGGTAAGGAAGAGCGAGATTAATTACAATCTTTGGTTTATATTCATTTATCAAAGCAACAAGCGCAGGAACATCATCTGCATCTATTTGAGCCGTTGTTATTTTGGTTTTTGTTTTGCCTTCAAGTTCTTTTTTTATTTGTTCGCATTTTTCAACAGTTCTGCTTGCAATCATAAGTTCGGTAAAAACCTCATCATTTTGACAGCACTTAAAAATAGCAACTCTTGCAACGCCACCGGCGCCTATTATCATAGCTTTTCCCATATTATTACCTCCAACGAATATCATTTTATCAAAAATAGCAGAGTTCGTAAACATATCGCAATTTTCTTAGATTTTACATTAGTTTGATTTTGATTTTATGAGAGCCTTATAAAATAGCAGAGAATAATTTAACAGAGGAGAAATCATGAAAACAAAAAGAAATATCAAAATCGCATTAAGTTATGTTTTAATCGCACTTTTATTTACACTGATTATCGTTGTGCCTTCTGCTTTTGCGGCTAACATCAGCAGTGTAATACTAAATGTAGGAGAAGACGAATCTGTAAGAGCTTTGGTATATCAATCAGATACACAGACATCTAATGAAGTTAAACTTAATTTTTCAAATGATGAAAAAGATTTTACAGGAGCGAAGTCTTTCAAGAGCACGCCCAAAAAACTCTCAAACGGTAAATGGAGAAACACAGTAACATTTAATAATTTACAACCGGGAAAAGAGTATATGTATCAAATAAAAGGAGACACAAAAGTCTATAAATTCAGAGTATCTGAAGACAAAGACTTTTCTTTTGCCGCTTTTGGCGATGTGCAATTGGGAGTAGGCAATTTGCAAAATGAAGAAAAGAATTGGGATAAGACATTAAAAACAGTTGAAACCGAATTTCCTAATATAGATTTTCTTTTATCTTTGGGAGACCAAGTCAATTCGATTACCTCCAAAAACCAGGACTCGGAATATGACGCTTTTTCAAAACCTGAAGGGCTTAAAAAATATCCGATTGCCGCTTTACCCGGAAATCACGACGGTTTCACCTCAAAAACAAAAGAGAGATTCTATTATCCCAACGAAACATCTCACGGCGGCACTTTGGCAGGTAACGATTACTTTTTCAGATACAAAAACTCTTTATTTATAATTTTAAACTCAAACAATCAAAATACTCTTAGTCACAAAAAGGCTATTAAAGAAGCCATAGCTAAATATCCGGACGCAAAGCACAGAATTGTATGTTTTCACCATTCAATCTATTCAGTTGCAAATCACAGCGAAAGTCCCGATATTTTGAAGAGAAGAAAAGAATTGGTTCCCGTATTTGACGAAAACAAAATCGACCTTGTTTTGATGGGACATGACCATGTATATGTGAGAACAGAACAATTGAAAAACAACATTCCGGTTAACAAAGATAATTATTATACCGATGAAGGAACAGTCTATACAACACTTGATTCTTCAAGTTCAAGTAAATTTTACGGAATAAAATCAAAGGATTTCACCTACGCAAAAGTAAAATGGCAGGGAAAAGAGAGTTCATATACTATTGTCAATGTTTCCGATTCTGAAATTAAAGTCAGCACTTACACGACCGACAATAAAACTTTAATTGACAGTTATTCGATTAAAGACCGTATAAACAATAACAATCAGAATAACCCGACTGAAAATAATAATGAAAATCCAACGGAAAACAACAATAATCAGGATAACAAATCTGAGAATAATAATGAAAATTCAACCGAAAACAAACCTGTTTCAAACAATGACAAAATAAAACCTAACGAAAAGATTATATCTAAAGATAAAAGCAAAATGAATTCAATACGTTCAGATAAAAAATCAGATAAAGAGTCTCCTAAAACAGGAATTGCCTCTGAAAGTATAATTGCTTTGAGCCTTGCTTTTTCTGCAGTTTCAGCCATAGCTGCCGTAAAACAAAAGAAAAATAAATAATCAAAATAAATAAAATGTTCCTTCTGAGAAGGAACATTTTTTTCTGTATCGACAATATATCATCATTCACATAAATGTGAATTTGTGCTAAAATACTTGCATTCACAAATTTAGGAGAATAATGATGGAACAAAACAAGGCGGTCGTAATAGGCGTAAATTATTACACAGGTCTGTCAACAGTCAGAGCTCTTGGCAGAAACGGCGTTTATGTTGTTGCATGCGAATATGACAAAAATGCGTATGGACTAAAATCTAAGTATGTAAATGAAGTTCTGTGGATTGATGATGTTAAATCAAATTCCGAATCGGCTTTTCATACTCTTATTGATTACGGCAAAAAACAAAAATCAAAGCCAGTTTTAATTCCTACTCACGATAACTATGTCCTGCTTTGTGATAAATATCTTGACGAATTAAAAAAATACTATTTGATTCCCATACAAAATCAAGGATTGATGACCGAGGTAATGCACAAAAATACACTTGCAAATCTTGCGAAAAAACATAATGTTTTGATTCCGGAATATTATGTTTTAAATGAAAATCCGGACTTTGATTTTATTAAAAATAAAATCGGATATCCTTGCATTATCAAACCTAATAACTCAAATAATTTCGTCAGAAAATTCAAAAGAAAAGTTTTAATCTGTAATAATGAAGAAGAGCTTATAAAATCAATCAAAATTATGAACGAGTCGGATTTGAGCGGCAAGGTTGAACAGATTATAAAAGGCTTTGATGACCATATGTTTACATATGATGCCTATGTATCAAAACAGGGAAAAGTTACACATGATGTCACTATGCAAAAACTTCGTCAGTTTCCCATCAATTTCGGCGCTTCCGTCTATATTCATCAAACAGATGTTCCCAAAATCAGAGAAATCGGCAAGAATTTTTTAGAAAATATAAATTGGCGAGGATTTGCGGAGATTGAATTTAAGAAAATGCAGGATACAGATGATTATTATCTGATTGAAATCAATACAAGAATGACCAACTTCAATGCTCTTTTAGAAGCTCTTGGTCTGAATATGGCGTATCTTACATATCTTGAAATGACCGGCCATGAAATCGGCGAAAAGCACATTGTCGAAGACACCGATCTTGCATTCAGATACTTTTTTGAAGACTTAGCCGCAATCCGTGAATACAAAAAAGCTGGACAATTGACAAGTTTTGATGTGATTAAAACTTTAAACAAGAAAAAAGTTGGAGCGGTTTGGGCAAAAGATGATCCGATGCCCGCCATAAAATATTTTATAAATAAAATTAAGAATCATTTCTAAGGAGATTTTATGTCAATTTTTGGATATTCAAATTCAAAGGTCAATTTTGACAACAAAAAGATTTTAGAGGATATGGCAAGTGCCTATATCAGAGATTATGAAGTTGAGCTTGATACTTATGAAAGCAATACTTCCTTTGGCAAGTTAAAGAAAAGTGACGAAAACAAAATATATGAAAACGACGATTATGTCACGGTTATGAGTGGTTATATCTATAACGACAAAGAATTAATGGATGAAATTTCAGACAACGATTTTGAATGTAATGATCATGCACGGCTGATTACAAGTCTTTTCAAAGAAAAAAAAGAAGATATGCCGAAGCTTTTACGCGGAGTGTTTAATATTGCCATATTTGACAAAAAGAACGATTGTCTTTTTTTGGTCCGTGATAATTTTGGTGTTAAGCCGATGTATTACACGCAAAACACTAAAGATAAAACTTTTATTTTCGGAAGTGAAATCAAGGCTTTTTTGAAACACCCAAGTTTCAACAAAGAGCTTAACAAAAAAGCGCTCAAGCCATATCTGACTTTTCAATATCCGGTACTTGAGGAAACTTTTTTCAAAGGAGTTTTCAAACTCCAACCAGCTCATTATCTTATTTATAAAGACGGTGAGATTAAAACGGAAAAATACTGGGAACCTAAATTTAATCCCGGAAAAGAGAACTTGGAATATTACGTTGATCTGCTTAAAACAGAAGTCAAAAAAAGCGTTGACATTCATTTAAGAGATCAAAAAGATTATTCTTCCTTCCTTTCGGGCGGTGTAGACAGTAGTTACATAACTTCCGTTGCAAAGCCAAGTGACACTTATTCCGTCGGATTCAAAGAGTATTCCGGTATGTTTAACGAAACCGACCACGCAAAAGATCTTTCGGAAATTTTAGGATTAAAACATCACGTCAGACTGATTACCGGCGAAGATTGTTTCGAAGTATTGCCGAAAATGCAATATTTAATGGACGAACCTCAATCAAACCTTTCATCGATTCCGCTTTATTTTCTGTCGGAATTTGCTTCAAAAGATGCTCAGGTGATTCTTTCCGGAGAAGGCTCTGACGAACTTTTCGGCGGATACCTTACTTACAAAGATACAAAAACCATGCACAACTATAGAAAACTTCCGATAGGATTCAGAAAATCAGTCGCAAAACTCGCAAAAGCTTTGCCGGACAGTCACATAAAATCCGCTTTTATCAGAGGCGGACAAACAGTTGAAGAATCTTTTTTCGGTGAAGCTAAAGTCTATACACCCGAACAAGCAGATGCGATTTTAAAAGATGAATATAAAAACGGCGTTTCACCCTATGATGTAACAAAACCAATATATGAAAAATATAAAAATGAAAATGATTTAACAAAAAAACAACTTATAGATATTTTTCTGTGGGCACCCGGTGATATATTCCTCAAAGCTTCAAAAATGACTTCTCCTTTTGATTTAGAAGTAAGAATGCCTTTTGTTGATAAAAAGATCATGGAAGTTGCGGGCAGCATTCCAGAAAGATTCAGAGTAAATAACGAAGATACAAAATATATTTTGAGGAAAGTAGCCTATGAGTATTTGCCCGAAGAATGGGCAAAACGTCCCAAACTCGGCTTCCCCGTTCCTATGAAATTCTGGTTAAAAAAAGAAAACCTATATAACTATGTCAAAGAAGTTTTTTCAAGAGATTATGTAAGCGAATTCTTTGACCAAGATAAACTTTTGGAACTTCTGGAAAACCATTACAACGGAAAAGAGCTCAACCAAAGATACATATACACTGCACTGTGTTTCTTGCTCTGGTACGACGAATTCTTCATTAAGAGATAAACCCACAAAATTTTAATAAAAAATAAAAGTCTTATCAAACAAAAATTTGATAAGACTTTTTGTTATAAACAATTATTTATTTTTCTTTTTATGTTCTTTTAATTTATCAAGATCAACTTTCTCGCCTCTTGCTGCCTTAGCAACAAAGGAAGAAAGAGCAAGTAAAGCCAAAATATTAGGGATTACCATAAGACCGTTAAATAAATCGGATGCGTTCCATACAAGTTCAACTTTTAATACGGATCCCAAGATAATTGCGGCTACTACTATAACGGAAAAAATCTTCGTAACTTTCTTGCCGAAAAGATATTTTACATTTTGTTCGGCAAAGAAATACCAAGATATTATTGTGGAAAAAGCAAAAAACAAAAGTGCAAAAGCAATAAAAGCTGATCCAACTTTTCCTCCCAAGGCCATTGAAAAAGCTTGTTGAGCTACTTTAACACCTGTCGTATTTGTTTTTACCATTTCCGGTAAAATTCCGGAACACAGAATTACAAGTGCTGTCAGAGTAAGAACAATAAAAGTATCAAAAAAGACTCCTATCATTGCGACTTCTCCCTGATCTTGAGGATGTTTAACCTTTGCAATGGCGTGTGAATGTGGAGTTGAACCCATACCGGCCTCATTGGAAAACAATCCTCTTGCAACTCCGTAACGCATAGCCTGTTTAACGACTATTCCTGCACCGCCTCCGACAACCGCATAGGGTGTGAAGGCATATTTATAAATAGAAACTATTGCGGGAATAAGATTTTTTCTAAAAATAACAAGGCAAACAATTCCGGCTATAATGTATAAAACCGCCATTATCGGAACAATTTTTTCTGTAAATGAGGCAATTCTTGAAATACCGCCTATAAAAATAAATCCTGCAACTACGGCGCAAACAATACCAACTGCAATTCTCGGTGTTCCGAAAGCATTATTAAATCCATCTGAAATGGAGTTTGACTGTACCATGTTTCCCATGATTCCAAGTGCTAAAATAATTAAAACCGAAAAAGTCGCCGCCAAAAATTTACCGAGTTTACCGTTAAAAGCTCTCTTTATATAATAAACCGGACCGCCTACTATTTCTCCGTCTTTTCCCTTTTGCTTTGTTACTTGAGACAAAGTAGCCTCTGAATAAATAGTTGCCATGCCAAAAAAAGCGGCAATCCACATCCAAAAAATAGCACCGGGACCTCCTGAAACTAAAGCGGTTACACAACCTACGATGTTTCCTGTTCCGACTTGGGCGGCTATTGCCGTTGCAAGCGCTTGGAACGATGACATCCCTTCGTCATCTGCTTTGTGACCGAAAAATTTTATGTTTCCGAAAACTCGATTCCAACCTGATTTAAATCGGCGAAGCTGCACAAATTTTGTTCTTATTGAAAAATAGATTCCGGATCCGACTAATAAGAACATCAGTACAAACCAAACGTAATCCGAAAAATTTAAGATAATGTCATTAAGTTTCTGCATAGCACTTTCCTTTGTATAGATTTTGACCAACTTGTCCATTATATGTGTAAAACCGATTTTGGTCAAATTTAATTAAAAAAACAGATACCCTTTTCGGATATCTGTTTAATTTAATTATATAAGATTATCTGTTTGCCATTATAATTTCAATTTCATCTTCATTTATGCCGACCATTGCTTCTCCCAAGTTTTTGGAAACTTCAGCTAAAACTTCAGGTTTATTATAGTGTTTAACAGCTTGAACTATAGCCTTTGCTCTTTTATCGGGATCTCCGCTTTTGAAAATTCCGCTTCCGACAAAGACTCCCTCTGCACCAAGTTGAACCATAAGTGCCGCATCGGCGGGTGTTGCTACACCGCCTGCCGAGAAGTTGAGAACCGGGAGTTTGCCATTTTCATAAACATATTTTAAAAGATCTACCGGAACTGCCAACTCTTTTGCATGATTATAAAGTTCTTCTTCTCTAAGGCCTTGAACAGCTGCAATTTCTCTTTGCATTGTTCTTAAATGGGCAACAGCTTGAATAACATCACCTGTTCCGGCTTCGCCTTTTGTTCTTATCATGCTGGCACCTTCAGCGATTCTTCTGAGTGCTTCTCCTAAATTTCTGCAACCGCAAACAAAGGGCGTTTCAAATTTATTTTTATCAATATGCAACTCGTCATCAGCCGGTGACAAAACTTCACTCTCGTCGATATAGTCTATTCCTATTGCTTCGAGAATTTGCGCTTCAACGAAGTGACCTATTCTGGCTTTTGCCATAACCGGTATAGAAACAGCTTCCATGATTTTCTGAATCATTCCGGGATCGCTCATTCTGCTGACGCCTCCGGCAGCACGAATGTCGGCAGGTACTCTTTCAAGAGCCATAACAGCAACTGCACCTGCATTTTCAGCTATTTTTGCCTGTTCTACATTGGTAACGTCCATAATAACTCCACCGACAAGCATATCATGAATTTGTTGTTTTGAAAATTTTGACATATAAATCTCCTTTTACAATGAATTATATTTAATTATACTCGCTCCGATTCATAAATCAAATAAAACCTATAAACAAAGTAACCATAATTTTTTGTTATTTATAACTATATTTCTCTGACTAATTAAATTTTTATTTACAATAAAGTATGTTGTTTTAACAAAAACAGCCATATTAAATAGCCTCTTTACACGGTTTGCGAAAAAGAGACTACATTTCATTTTATAATTTATCTTTTTTTAATTTAATGCTTTTCCTTTTTTTATGGTTTCTTCAAGCAAAATCCTGTCTGCATCAAAAATTAAGATCTTTTCTTTTCCATTATCAGCATTTGAATGAAAAACCGACATTTCCGTACAGCCTAAAATGACAGCTTGACAACCGTTATTTTTAAAAACATCAAGCATTTCATAATAAGATTATATTATCGTAAATTAAGTAAGTTATCTTTGCTTGAAGTTCATTGTCAGGAATAAAAGGTTCATAGCCATATTTTAAAAGAGAAGTTTCATAGGTTTTCGAATAAATCGTGCCTTGTGTTGCGGCAATTCCTATTCTTGCGCCGTCTTTTATTTCACTCGCATTTATTTTTTCAACCGCAAGGTCGATCATATTTATTAAAGGAGCTTTTATGTTTGACTTGATTTCATCAAAAAACACATGTGCAGAATTACACGGCATTACAATAAATGACGGTTTTAATGAATCAAGCATTTTCAAAGATTGCGTCAAAACAGGAATAGGGTTGTCTGCGGTTTTATCTAAAATATAATTTGTACGATCCGGAATTGAAGCATTGTTAAACAAGATATAGTTTAAAAATTCCTGATCATCTTTTGCTCCACAAAACTTATTCAAACCATGTATAAAATTTTCGGTTGAAATTGAACCCATACCACCGAGAATTGCAAAAAAATTTTTCATAATTAACCTTCTCTTCTTAGATACAATAAATCGTTTTTCATGAGTATTGTGTCGCCTATCGGAATGACAGGGTTTGAATCTCTCATGATCAAAATTACAAGTTCGTTTTCATTTTTGGAAAACTCACTTATTTTCTTACCTATCCACTTATTTTTATCATTTATTTCAATTTCATCAAGATTGACATTATCCGGACCGGTTTCGGAAATAGCAGAAATTTTAACCTTATCTTTTTCTAAAATTATTGTGTTTCCGTTTGGTATGATTGAGGTTTTATTCCTTATAATGCTAACGATTAACATTTCCTGCGGCAATTGCAATTCGTAAATTTTCTTGTTTTCCCACGCATGCCCTTTTTCTATTTCTATTGTAAAAAAACTTAAAGCAGTTTCAGAAACATAGTCGTTGAATGTTTCCAAAATATCATGTGTATCATCTACCATATTCGTTTTCTTTGCGACAAACGGAATAAGACTTCCTTGAAATAAAATCGATAGAATTACAAGGCAGAACACAAGATTGAAAAGTTCCATTCCCACATCACTTACTTGACTTAAAGCCATAATCGCGAAAACTACAGAAGCAACTCCACGAAGGCCCGCAACAGAAGTAAGTATTTTTTGACCTTTTGAAGTGTTTTTGAAAAATGCGAGTAAAATATATGTTGCAAGCGGTCTGCCGATAAAAGTAATAAACAAGAAGAACAAAAAAGCCGGCAAGAGCATAGATACCAAGCCTTTGGGCCTTACCAGAAGTCCTAAGAGGAAAAAAATCATTATCTGTAAGAACTCTGTGACACCGTCATAAAAATGCACCAACGAAACCTTGTTTGGTATACGACTATTTCCCAAAATTATTCCAAACAGATATACCGCTAAATATCCGTTTCCCTTTAATAAGCTTGTGACACCAAAAGCTAAAACAACCGCACCCATAACATATACTTGGTCAAAGCTATGTGAAAACCTAAAAATTCTGAGTAATTTGACAGAACCGAAAGCAAATAAAACACCTACTCCGATACCTACGGCAAATTGTAGAAAAACGGTAAGAAACAAGTTCGATACATCTATTGAGTTTTTAATGAGAGACAGAGCAATTATCGTCAGCATATAAGACATAGGATCGTTGCTTCCGCTTTCCATTTCTAAAAGCGAGTCCGTATTTTCCTTTAATGCAAGATTTTTATTTTTTAAAATGGAAAATACCGAAGCAGCATCCGTAGAACTTGTAACAGCAGCGACCAACAAACTCATCGGCAAACTCATTTTTAATATATAATGACAAAAAAGTCCCGAAAATACTGCAGTTAAAAATACACCTAAGGTTGAAAGAATCATTGCCTTTTTTATTACGGGCTCTGCTTTTTTCTTGTTTGTACCGAATCCGCCATAGAACATAATAAAGACAAGTCCAAGGGAAGCCACTCTTTCAAGTAAAACTAAATTGTGAAATTCTATATTGAAGATTCTTGTTTTGCCTAAAATAAGTCCCGCGAAGATACAAAGGAGCAAGAAAGGTATGCCCGTTCTGTTTGAAAATTTAATCAAAACACAGGCAATAAGCAAAATTATTCCGACAACAATTAAAATGTATTCCATTTAGACCTCATAACCACTGAATTATATCATAAATATATTATAGGCAGTTTCTTAAAATTGAAATTATATCTTCAGAGTTCATGTCTTGATAAGCTCCTTTGAAAACACCGCCTCCGGTTATTCTGTTAGCCATTGTTTCAAAATATTTATCGTCAATGTCTATGTCGGTAAGATTATTTGAAAGTTTACAGGTTTGACAGAAGAAGTTTTCCAAGGCTTCTATGCCATTTAATGCTATCTCTTTATCAGTTCCACGATCTTCAATATTGAATACATTAATTGCAAATCTTTTGAATCTTCCTACATTTTTAGGATTTTCAAGGCAAAATCTCATCCAACGCGGAGTTAAAATTGCAAGTCCCAAGCCGTGCGTAATGTCATAAAAAGCGGAAAGTTGATGTTCAATCGGATGGCAGGACCAAGACTGAACTTTTGCACCCTCTACAAAACCGTTGAGAGCAAACGAAGAAGCCCACATCAGATTTGCTCGTGCCTCATAGTTTTCCGGCTCATCAAGTGCAATCTTAGTATATTTGATAATCGTCTTGAATAATCCTTCAATCATATAATCAAGCATTTCCAAATCATCGTATGGAGAAAAATATTGCTCGATTAAGTGAGAAATCATATCCGCGCTTCCACAAGCTGTTTGATATTTATCGACGCTGAACGTGTTTTGCGGATCCAAAAATGAAACACGAGGATACATGCATTGATGTGTTCCACCGATTTTCTCCATTGTTTCCATATTAGAAATAACTGCACTCGGATCCATTTCCGATCCAGTTGCAGATATAGTCAAAACGCTGAATATAGGCAAACTGTCAGTTACTTTCTCGGGATGTATGAGTAAATCCCAGGCATCTTTATCATAATAATAAGCTGCTCCGATAAATTTTGCGCAGTCGATTGAAGAACCGCCGCCAACAGCCAAAATAGCTTTAATATTATTTGCTCTGCAAATCTTTGCACCCTTATTTACATCGGTTACTCGAGGATTAGGATCTATTCCCGGAAGCTCATAGATTTCTATTTCACTGTTTTTGAGTTCCTCAATTACCTTATCATACAGTCCGATTTTTTTTATTGAATTTTTACCATAGACAAGCAAAACCTTATTATCAACTTTTTTTATCTCTTTTCCCAAATTACCGACAATTAAATTTTTTCCAAAATAAACTTTTGTCGGTATATCATAAATAAAATTCACATCTCTCCCCCTTTGTCTATTCTAACATGTTTTTAATATATACGCTCTCTTTTGAGAAGATAAATTTAAATTATTCAAAAAAAGAGTTTGGGATAAACCCAAACTCTTAGATTTTAATCTTCCTTTAGATTTCAGGATGATTCTTTTTAACAACATCAAATGCTTCTTCTGCAACATCCCAAGTATGTTGAATATCTTCATCAGATAGAGCACAGTTGATAAATTGGTTGTGGTGGTTAGACATGAAGATTCCGCGTTTAACCATTTCTCCAACCCATTCTTGGTGAATAAGTCCGGCATGATCATTGTTGATATGCATAAAGAACATAGCAGGCATTCCTGTAACTTCAAAGTCAAAGCCTTTTTCTTTACCTAATTTAACAAGACCGTCGGTCATCTTCTTGCCCTTTTCATTCATAACTTTTGCTCCGTCCATTTCACGAAGTTTCTTAATGCAGGCAACGCCGGCTGCAAAAGGAACAGATGAAAGCCAATAACTTCCGGTATAGAAAACGGAACCTACAGCACTCTTGAGAGAATCTTTTCCGCAAAGAGCACTAACGTTATATCCGTTAGCAAGAGCTTTACAGAAGCAGATCAAATCAGCTTCAAATCCGAAATGATGATCCGAACCCTTTGTATCAATTCTGAAACCGCAACGAACGTCATCAATAATGAGAACAATACCGTTGTCTGTGCAAAGTTTTCTGATTTCTTTCCAGAAACCTTCTTTTGGCATTTCACTAGGTGCAAGTGCCGGGTGACTGTAAGGTGTAGAAATAAGTCCTGCAATCTTTCCGGGATGTTGTCTGATTACTTCGGCAAACAATTCGGGACGATTGAAAGGAATAGTAATAACATTTTTAACATCAGGCTGAATAACACCCGGATATCCTTCATTTAACATCCAAGGTTGAACACCGTGATAACCGCCGACAAATTTAACGATTATTTCTCTTCCTGTTGCTGCTCTTGCAGTAAGCATAGCAAGGTTTGTAACATCTCCGCCGTTTTTGGCAAAGAAAGCCCAATCAGCAGAAGATACAGTGTCAACTAAAAGTTCAGCAAATTCAACCATTTTGGTTGATGGAAGCGTAACACAGTTTCCAAGTTCAAGTTGTTCTTTTGCAGCCTTGTCAACGTCAGGATCGTTATATCCTAAAACGTTTGGTCCATAAGCGCACATATAATCAATGAATCTGTTTCCGTCCAAATCCCAGAAATAAGCACCTTTTGCCTTTGAGCTATAGAAAGGATATGCCTCAATCGGAGTCATACATGCTTCTGATGGTCCTAAGTGTCCGTAAACTCCGCCGGGAATTGATTTTGTAGCTCTGAGAAAGAGTTCTTTACTCTTTGGATATTTATAAGTTTCCATTATTTAGACCTCCGCACTATAAAACTGTACTTGATTGAGTAATCTGTTAAGGTTATCAATCATGTTCATGTGGCCTTTAACTGTGAGTTTGCCACCGCCAATACAAGCAAAGCTGTCCAACGTGCCTGTTAAAACACCGCATGCAGTATCAATATCATCAAATATCATAAATGCATCGGGCTTCGGATGAGCACCCTTTACACAGGTAAGTTTGCCATCTTTTTTAACAAGATGAATGTAGAGTTCGTCTTTTATTTCAAAGCTTATAACTCCGTCTTCAATACAACTGTTTGTAATTTTTCCTACTCTGTCAAGGTTTGCAATCTCGCAAAGTGAGAAGCAAGCTACATAAGCAGTAAGAATTGTGCTAACTCTACGGAACTCAGCATCATTCTTAAGTCTTTCCGGATCCGGTTTGAGATATTCAGTCATAAGGTCTGTAAGTTTAACAAAATCTTTAGACAAAAAGCCTAAGTGTTGAAGTCCACGAGTAGGAATCGGCATTTTTGTTCCCTTTAGCATTCCGATGAAATGTTCAGGGCTTGTGAAAAGAAGGTTCATATTGCTGGGAATTCCCTCTCCTCTCATGGCTAGACATTTGCCGTTGTCAAACTTCAGTGTGAGCTTGTCAATCTCAGGAATAGAAAATCTTATCGAAACTCGTTTTTTTCCGATGATTTTCGCTGCATCAGGTACTAATTCTGTGAAATCTTCAATATTTCTGAGAATCGCATGAGCACCAATCGAAGCTAATACTTTAGGATCAATCATTTAAATTCTCCCTTTCAAAATAATTTTCATATAGTTCTAATATTATACTTTTTTAAGAAATTGTCAACTTTTTTAGAATTATTTCAAATAATATAGCTATTATGACGAAAAAAAGCTTTTCTTTTCAGCTTTTTAACAAAAATTAATTCGCAAAACTTGGTTTTTAGTTGACATATCCTCAGAAAATGCTAACATGTATATAGTTTAATAAAACTACTTTGGGGACAGGTGAAATTCCTTACCGGCGGTAAAGTCCGCGAGCGAGAGCTGACTTGGTGAAATTCCGAGACCGACAGTAAAGTCTGGATGATAAAAGTTTTGTAGAATGCATTGTCCTTGAATTTTTCAAGGACTTTTTTATTGAGGTTTTTATGCAAGAAAAATTTATGGAACTTGCTTTACAGGAAGCAAAAAAAGGATATGGGAAAACAGGACTCAATCCCCTGGTAGGTGCCGTTATAGTAAAAGACGACACTGTGATTTCAACCGGATATCATCATAGTTACGGAGATATTCACGCCGAAGTTGACGCAATAAGAAACGCGAATGAGATACCCAGCGGCTCTGAAATGTATGTAAATCTCGAACCTTGCTGTCACGAAGGTAAACAACCACCATGCACAAAAGCGATTTTAAACACACCAATATCAAAAGTATATATCGGATCTGTCGATCCAAACTCTAAAGTTTCAGGTAAAGGTATAAAAATTCTTCGACAAGCCGGAATCAAAGTGACAAGTGGAGTTTTAAAAGAAAGTTGCGACGAACTCAACGAAGCTTTCTTTTATCACATTAAAAACAATATGCCCTTTGTTACTTTAAAAAGCGCAATCAGTTTAGACGGTAAAATTGCAACCTGCACAGGACAATCACAATGGATTTCCTGCACAAAGAGCCGAGAATATTCTCATTTTCTAAGACATATAAATCAAGGGATTGCAGTTGGAATTCAAACAGTGATAAACGATGATCCGAGATTAAACACAAGGATAGAAGGCGGAGTTGATCCGGTAAAAATAATTTTTGACTCAAAATTAAAAATATCTCCTGATGCAAAGCTTTTAAGAAGTGGTGCAAAAACCTTGATTTTTACAACTGAACGTTTTGATAAAAATAATTACAACAGTCTTTCAGAAAATAAAAATATTGAAATTATTATAACCGACAATATTGAAGGAAAAGTCGATTTAAAACAAGCTCTTTTCAAATCATATCAAAGGGGAATTGCAAATATTTTGGTTGACGGCGGAGGAGAAATCAATTTTTCACTTTTAAGAGAAAACTTAGTTCAAAAATTAATTTTGTTTTACGCACCTATAATTATAGGCGGAGAAAAAGCCCCGTCTTTTTCGGGCAAAAACGGAT